>SAMEA3663084__coassemble_328_pt1 | contig 16859 bp, 12 predicted proteins | sample SAMEA3663084__metabat2_low_PE_028 | metagenome-assembled genome bin SAMEA3663084 (sample SAMEA3663084) | pig gut metagenome | biome: pig gut; feature: pig-associated habitat; material: faeces | place: France | collected 2012 | reverse complement strand
CCTAGGTTAACCTAGGTCTACCTAGATTACTTCGCAGCTTTCTTTTTCGCCTGATCAACGACTGCTTTGAAAGCAGCGGGTTGATTCATAGCGAGGTCAGCGAGGGCTTTGCGGTTGATAACGATACCTGCTTTCTTGAGGCAACCCATCAACTGGCTGTAGCTCAGACCTTCGAGGCGAGCGGCAGCGTTGATACGCTGGATCCAGAGAGCGCGGAATGTACGTTTTTTGTTCTTACGATCGCGGTAAGCATACTGCAAACCTTTCTCCCATGTGTTCTTTGCAACGGTCCATACATTAGCACGACCACCAAAGTTACCACGGGTGAGCGACATGATCTTCTTGCGACGGTTGCGCGAAGCAACGTGATTTACTGATCTTGGCATGTTTCTGTCCTTTCACTTTAATGGTTAGTACTTAACGAAGCAGGAGCATCTCACGTACGGAGCGCATGTTCGTTTGATCTACGAGCGCAACATGGGTCAAGTTGCGTTTTTGCTTTTTAGTCTTCTTCGTCAGAATGTGACTTTTGTAAGCGTGCTTACGCTTGATTTTACCGGTTCCGGTAAGCGTGAAACGCTTTTTAGCACCGGAGTTCGTTTTTACCTTTGGCATTTTGTTTTGAATTTAAAATATTAATACTAAAGTCTCGGGCAGCCACGCGTACTCAGACGCGATAAAAAGGTAGGCCCTACGACTTGTTTTTGGGCATTGCATCATCCCAACGTTGGCTTTGACTGTCGGTTGACCGTCGTTTGACCGTCGTTTGACCGTCGGGATTGGACCGATTTTTGTCCTACTTTTGTCCTACTTTTGTCCTACTTTTGTCCTACTTCTGTCCTACTTCTGACTTTTGGGGCTAAGGAACATAATCATTCGCTTGCCTTCCAAGTTAGGCACATTTTCGGGTTTTCCGAACTCTTCGAGATCGGCCGCGAAGCGAGCCAGCAGGAGTTCGCCTTGCTCCTTGAAGACGATGGACCGTCCGCGGAAGAAGACATAGGCCTTGACTTTGTTTCCCTCTTTGAGGAACTCCTGGGCGTGCTTGAGCTTGAAGTTGTAATCGTGGTCATCGGTCTGCGGTCCGAAACGAATCTCCTTCACCTCTTGCTTCTTTTGGTTGGCCTTCGCCTCTTTTTGCTTTTTCTTCTGCGCGTAGAGGAATTTCTGGTAGTCAACGACTCGGCAGACAGGCGGATTAGCAGTAGCCGCGATCTCGACCAAATCGAGGTTGAGGTCATCGGCAATTTTCATAGCCTGCTGAAACGAGTAGATACCCTGCTCTACATTATCGCCAATAAGGCGCACTTGTGCGACACCGCGAATCTTATCGTTAATACGATGCGGGTCTTCTTTAATAACTCGACCGCCACGCGGTCTGGGAGGAATAGTTGCTATAGTTTTAGCCGTTAGTAGAAAGGAGAAAGTAGAAAGACCGCTTCGCTCAAAGTAGAAAGACCGCTTCGCTCAAAGACGAAAGACTTCAACCGTCCCTTTCCGGATTAATACTAAGTGCTTCTCGCGCGGGCACAATTTGCCCTACCATCGAAAAAGCGGACAAAATTACAACAAATAATTGATATACGCAAGAAAATTCGAAGAATAATTGTGCTTTTGATAATTTTTTTTCACTTTTTTTACTATTTGTTTGCGCGCGTGAAATATTTTTCGTATCTTTGCACGCTAATTTGAATAAATGTGTAGCATAGTAAACCTTGAATATAATATCTTAAATACAATACAGTTATGAAAAAGAGCATTTTAGTATTGACCGCAATGGTCGCAATGGTATTTTTTGGTTGCAAGGAGAGTCCGTATATCAACCAGCCTGGTGACAACTCGTTTAACACGGACACGGTTCCTGAGATTGCCGATCCGGATCCCACTCCCGATCCTGAGGGTGTAGATATTCCGGAGAACGCGATTAATGTAAACGAAGCGGTTAAGATTGCCCGCAAGTTAGCGGCAGGCGAGACATCGAAGGAGAAATATTTCATCAAAGGTTGGGTGGTTGGCTTCAACCGCGGCTCTTCCTTTGAGACCGATTTCCCGAAATACGGTAATGATTTCGTTTATCTGAGTGCTCGTCAGGACGGCAAGGGAACGAAACAGTTCTATGCGTATCGTTTGTTAGGTAAATTCGGCGCCAAATTCCCGGATAAGGAGTGCGTTCAGATAGGCGACTTCGTGGTGATCAGTTGCTATCCGATGAACTATAATGGTATTTACGAGTCGAGTGGCGCTTGCTTTACATACAGTTCCGGCAACGCGCACTTCAACGAGGTATTCGGACCGTTCCCGGGTTGTCCGGAGCCGGGTGAAGGTGAGGTCAGCGTAACGGAGGCAGAGAAAATTGCATTGGAAATGCCATCGAAGCAGACAACGACGGAGACGTATAAGATTCGCGGTGTGGTAACAAGCGTGGATGTAGTGGATCCGTCCTACGGCAACGGTACATTCAATATCTCGGACGGTATGTCGTACGCTACGTGCTATCGCCTGAAAGGAAAGAACAATGGTAAGTTCACGAGTGCTGACCAGGTACAAGTAGGCGATACGGTATTGGTAAATGCGAAGATTCAGAACTACAACGGTACCTGCGAGCCGACGAACGGTTATGTAGAGGAATCGACGAACCCGAACTTCTAAGGAAGAGCAAAAAAAAATATTAACTAAATACAAAAAATGGCAAGTTTACAAAAGATTAGAAATCATGGTGCCCTGTTGATTGTGATTGTGGGTGTAGCCATGTTAGCATTTATCCTTGGCGACTTCTTGAGAGATGGAAGTTCGCTGATTCATCGCGACCGCGATAAAGTAGGCATCGTTGCCGGCGAGGCACTGTCCTACGCAGAATACGAAGCGGAGATCAAGCGTATTGAGAGTTTCTATCCCGATGCACAAAAAGCAGAGATTCATTCGCAGATCCGTGACCAGGTTTGGAATAACTTCCTGCAGGAGCATCTTTTCCGTACTCAGGCAGAGAAGATCGGTATGATCGTAAAGGCTGACCGTATCGGAGAGGACGAAGCTGCAGAGTTGACGGAGTTGTTCCTGGGAGCTAATCCGCATCATTACATCAAAGAGAATCCGTCTCTGCTGGATGCCAACGGCGATGTTAACCGCGAAGGTATCATTCAGCTCATCAACAGCCTGAATGATGCAGATCCGGAGACGCTTCAAAACCCGGAGTATGTACAACAGGTAGCATCCTGGATGAACCTGGAGAAAACGGTACGTAACATGTATCTGCAGGAGAAATACTACACGCTGCTCCAGAGTCTGGTTCGCGTGAACTCGTTAGAGGCTGAGTTCTCGTTCAACAACCGCCAGCACGGCGTGAGTGCAGAATTTGTTATGCAGCCTTACTATGCGATAGCAGACAGTTTGGTCAAGGTGAGCGAGAGCGACATCAAGAAACTTTATAAGCAGAACTTATATCGCTACAAACAAGAGCCGACGCGTACCATCAAATACGTCAGTTTTGCGAAAACCCCGAGTTCAGAGGACTTCGAGGCAGCAAAGGCAGCTATGGAGCGTGTACAGGATGAGTTCCGTACGACGGATGACGTGATGCTGGTAGTTCAGCAGCACTCGGAAACCGTGTACGACGGTCGCGACTATTCTCAAGAGAACGTACCGGCTCAGTTCAAGGACTTCGCATTTGCGAAAGGAGCGAAAGCGGGTGATTGCACAGACTTGCTGTTTGACGGCGAGACCTATGCGATGGCTCGTATCATCAAAGCCGGTTATTCGCTGCCAGACTCGGTAGAGTTGAAGGCAATTATCGAAGGCGGTGAGGATCGCGAGATCGGTTGGGTTACTGAGGAGCAGTTGATTCGCGGTAACGCGCCGAAGGCGTTGATCGAGAAAGCCTTTGCCGGCAAGCGCGGCACGCAGTTTACCATTCCGGTAGGTATGGGTGAGATGACCTATGAGATCATGGAGGTTAGCAAAGCCACTCCGAAAGTGAAGTTGGCTATTCTCTCGCGCACGGTGATTGCTTCCAGCAAGACCGAGTCCGCTATCTACAACAACGCCTCTACTTTTGTCGTTGATCATAACAATACCGAAGCCTTTGAGGCCGGAGCACAAGAGAACGGATGGGTAGTTACCCCGCAATACGGCTTGAAGGCTCTGACCGAGAACGTAGGCAATATCAAAGACAGCCGCCAGATCGTTCGTTGGGCATTCGAGGCCAAAGAAGGTGAAGTAAGCAGTACTGTATATGACTGTGGAGACCAATATATCATCGCTACTTTAACCGACGTGAACGAAGAGGAATATCGTCCGTTGGAGATGGTACGCGGCGAGTTGACTTATCTGGCCACCAACAAAGCGAAATACGAGTATGTAGCCGGTTTGATCAAGAATGCAACCTCCTTGGAGGAAGTAGCTGAGATCCTGGGTCAACCGATTCAGAGCACAGAGCGCGTAGCGCTGAGTGACTATCGCTTTGCGAATACGGGTTTTGAGCCCGCTGTGATTGGTGCGACGCTCGCATTGGACGAGAATCAATTGAGCGAGGCCATCCAAGGCAACACCGGCGTCTTTGTAGTCAAAGCAGGTGCAGCCAACAACAGCACAGATGAGTTCCAACCAGCTCTTGAGAAAATGCAGTTAGGTTATAGCAGTTCTCAGCAACACGTAGGTCCGGCAATGCGATTGATCGAATCGGAGGCTGAGATTACGGATAACCGCGCGAACTTCCAATAATATGTGCGCACGCGCGTAATAAATATAAGGAGTAAACAACACATATCGCCGTGGGTTTGGGTACCGACGTTGTACTTCACGGAAGGTATACCCTATTTTTTAGTAAACAGCATCTCCGTGATGCTGTTTGCTAAAATGGGAGTGCCCAATGATCAGTTGGCCTTTTTTACGACACTTCTATATTTTCCTTGGTTTTTAAAGGGTTTATGGAGTCCGTTCGTAGATATCTTACGCACTAAACGATGGTGGATTATTGCGATGCAGATTCTATTGACGGCATTGTGTGTCTTGCTTACCATCAGTCTGCCACACCCGGCCGCAGAGACGATTGCAGAAAAGGCTACTTCGGTTAGTACATTCCGCTTCACGCTCATCTTATTTATCATCGCCGCTTTTGCCTCCGCCACTCATGATATTGCAGCGGATGGTTATTACATGCTGGCCCATGACAGTAAGAGTCAGGCGGCTTTTGTGGGTATTCGATCAACGTTCTACCGTATCGCGGCTGTGTTCTCGCAGGGCGTGATCGTGTATATCGCCGGGGCTATAGAGGATAAGACAGGGAATATCCCGCTTTCGTGGCAAGTGACCTTAGGTGCGACGAGTGTGGTTATGCTTCTTGTTACGGTCTACCATTGTTTCTGTTTACCGAAGGTAGAAAAGGAGAACCAGACCCCCCTCCCAACCTCCCCCACAAGGGGAGGAGCAAGCCTTTCTAAAGCAGTCTGGAAGGAATTAGGCGAAGCATTCAAGACCTTTTTTACCAAGCCGGGCGTGGGCTTAGCCATCGGTTTCATGCTCCTTTACCGCTTGAGCGAAGGTTTCTTGGTGAAACTGAGTCAACCGTTCTTGGTGGATAGCAAAGCAAGTTTTGTGCGCGACGGAAAAGTCTTCGGAGGAGGTCTTGCCCTAAACACGGACACAGTAGGTTTGTTGTATGGCACGATTGGAGTAATCTTTCTGTTATTGGGCGGAATCTTAGGTGGAATTTATATCGCGCGCAAAGGCTTAAAGAAATCCCTTTGGATCATGGCAGCCGCGTTGACCTTACCGAGTTTTGTCTATTGCTACTTGAGTATGGCTCAACCGGAGTCGCTTTGGCTCATTGGCACAGCCGTCAGTTTTGAACAGTTCGGCTATGGCTTTGGTTTTACGGCCTATATGATGTATATGATGCATTTTTCGGAAGGCAAATACAAAACCGCGCACTATGCTATCTGCACCGCCTTTATGGCACTAAGTATGATGATACCGGGATTTGTGGCCGGTGCATTGGAACTGGCGGTAGGCTACTCTACATTCTTCTGGATTGCGAATGCATGCAGTATAACGACTTTTATAATAACCTATTTTGTATATAAGAACCTCTCCCCGACCCTCCCCTCAAGGGAGGGAGAAGAGACCCCAAATAATTAAAACATGCAACTAAAACGAATTATTCCTGATGCTATCACGAGCTGCAATTTGATATGCGGCAGTATCGCAGTTTTTCTGGCTACGCAGAACGCATTCCTTTTGGCTTTTGTGTTCATTCTGGCAGGTGCGTTCTTCGATTTCTTCGATGGTCTGAGCGCACGGTTGCTGAAAGCGCCAAGCCCGATTGGTATTCAATTGGACTCCTTGGCTGACGATATCACGTTTGGGCTGGCACCGGCAATGATGCTTTTCTGTTGGCTTCGCCCGATTCTGGGTTGGTGGGCAGGATTAGCTTTAATCATGGCGGCTTTCTCTGCCCTTCGTTTGGCGAAGTTTAATGTAGATGAACGTCAACATGATTTGTTTATCGGTTTGGCTACTCCGGCGAATGCTATCTTCTGGGGCGGTTTATGCTGTCTGCCGATTTCAGTTATTGCTTATGACTGGATGGCGTGGGTTCTGATTGGTGTTTCGTTCTTGAGTTGTTATCTGCTGAACGCTGAAATTCCGTTCTTCAGTTTCAAGGGATGGGCGAAAGAGAAAACGGTCATCATCAGTTTCTTAATCGGTTGCCTTATACTAATTGGTTTCTGCGTTTTTAAGACTATCTCCACCCATATCGTCGCCTTTGCGTTCCTTAGCGGAACAGCTTGTATCGTTTGGTACGTGACTCTGAACCTGCTTTTAGCGGTTATCAAAAAGAAATAAAAAACACATCCTATATTGTGAAACGACTTTTCTTATTCGGCACCATAGTGTTTTGGGCACTTGGTATGATGGCGGAAGATATGCCCGCCGGTTTTTACGATTCGATTACAGGCAAGAAGGACTCGGTGCTCAAGACGACGCTCAGTCTGTTAGTTCGCGGCGGCAAACGGTATGAGTATGGCCCGAACCAATACCATAGTACAAGTAATCCGCCGGAGTGGGAAAAAGGCGACTTTAAGGCCTATGGTACTTGGCAGGCACTTCCTTTGACGGACATACACCCCGATGGCATCATTTGGGATATGTACTCCAACAGCGTGCGCTATTTTCCGAACAAGCAGGGCGAGTCTGGGTGCTCCCTTAATATTGAACATTGCCTTCCGAAATCTTGGTGGGGAGGCGACATGAACGATGCCTATAAGGATCTGTATCATCTCAATCCTTCTGACCAACGCGCCAATGGTCAAAAGAGCAACTACGCGCCCGGGCATGTCAATAAAGCCGACAAGTTCGACAACGGGTCATTCAAAATGGCTAAAGCCACCGGTTCTTCCACCGGATTCATTTGTTTTGAACCCGAAAAGCAGTATCGCGGTGATTTTGCCCGTGCGTATTTCTACATCGCCACAGCATATGAAGACCTTGAATGGAAGTCCGGCACATCGCCTTTTGATGCGAGCAACGCCATGGATAATGACTCCTATCTGGAATTCAAACCTTGGCTGATTGAGGTCTTGCTGGACTGGCACCGCGAGGATCCGGTGAGCGACAAAGAGATCTGCCGTGCAGACCGAATCTCGGATATCCAGCATAACCGCAACCCGTTCATCGACTATCCGGAATTGGTAGAATATATATGGGGTAATAAAAAAGGCGAGGCGGTTGACCTTTCATCCCTCACCTGTACAGCGGGAACGGTTATTTGTCCCGAACCGATTATCCCGACGCCGGAACCGCAGTTATACGACACGCTGATTAATCTCCCGGCAATTACCGCAGCGCTGGTCAATGCAGTGAGCCACGATGGTATTCAGGGCTCCGCCAACAGCGGCATACAGTCGAATGGAACAGCTTCAATCACAATGGGAAAGAGCAGTACGGACGGAGAGATTTCGTTCACAGGCATCGAACTGGCAGACACCGCTATTTTAGCCTTCCGCGCTTCGCCCTACAATAGTGCAACCCGCATGCAACTGGATGTTTATGCCAACGAAACACTGGTTAAGTCCATCGAAGTGGAAGTAAAGAACGATACCCGTAATGAAGTGCGTTACCGGATCACTATCCCGCAAAACACTACATCTATCCGGATGGTATCAGTAGGCGGAAGTACATCTAAACGCGCTTGCATGCAGGAGCTTTACCTGCTGAGTCCGAAGAAAGATACCAATCCGATTGCTACTCCGGAAGTGGAGAAGGAAACGGTTACAAAGGTGCTTCGCGATGGACGGCTGGTTATTATACGCCATAATGAGACGTATTCCCTGCAAGGGCAGCGGATTCAATAAAAGAGAATAACAACACAAGATATGAGAAGACTCTTTTTAGTCCTATTATGCGGGATCCCTTTGATGGGAATACAAGCTGCCAGTTCGACTACGATTACGTTGAATGGCACACTCATCAACGCGAGGGACGTGTACGTACAACCTTTCTGTGTAGATGAAGATTTGACATTCGAAGCATCCAGAGCAGGTGGCTGCATCGACCGCATCGAATGGAACTTCGGTGATGGTACTACTGCTACCTCCACCGCTGCTACAGGTTGGGCTGTAAAGCATTCCTACACCGTTACGAACTGGTACCCCCTCGAAGCACGTATCTTTTGCAATACTGATGAGAACTCAGAGGAAATATATAGCTTCACTTTCCGGGTTATTCGTCCGGACACCGTGGTAGCTGAAGCCCAAAAGGAGTGCTTCACCATCGATTATTATGCTGCGCATAAGGCGGAGTGCGATGAACTGATTGCGAATGGGAAGACTTGGAGCGAGCAGGAGTACTGCTGGGACACGGTTTACACGTACCATACATTCTATGGCGTGGAGACAGCAGAGCAGATGGGTTCCTTCGCCGGAGTGGACAGCGTAACGGTATTCGGTAAGACCTATTATACCGACGCGGATGTTGAAGATACGCTGGTGAATGAGCAAGGCTGCAATCACTATCGCCGCTATCATGTAACAGTCACCAGTTGTTTGGACATGAGTCTGTATTATCCCTATGAAGCAGAACTCTACTTTGCTTGTCTGGGCGAAGACATGGAGGTTAATTATTCAAAAACCAGGGGAACCATTCAGGGGGCTCGTTTCCAAGTACCCGGATTGCTGAATGTTCCGATTACCATTAGCAATGAGAATGTATCAATGGGTTCTATCAGTTTGCCTACCGGCAACATCAAGAGTCCGGGTAAATATCATGGTTTTGTAGCCGTAGCAGATGAATACTGCGATTCGCTCTTTTTGCCCTTGGATTTCGATATCTACTATCCGGAGAATATCTTCAAGTTGAAATTCAATGACGTGCTGGCTGTTTACCAGAAGGGACATGGCGGTAATACCGGCTATGAGTTCACGGCCTACCAGTGGTACGTAAACGGTAGCGCGGTAGAGGGAGCTACTAAATCGGTTTATTATCATGGCAAATCGTTCTCTGTTGGCGATGAAGTATGGATCGTACTGACGACCCCGGATGGCATAACGTTACGTTCCTGCCCGAAGACCATCAAAGAGGAGGATCTTCGTGATTACACGGCAAAACCGACTCAAGCAACGGCACGTAAGATGATTTTGAACGATCGTATCGTTATTCAGAAAGGCGAGCGTACTTTTGATATCTACGGTCAACGCGTACGATGATTAAACGAAACGGTATATTTCTGGGGCTTAGCCTACTCTTTATTCTGGTATTAGGCGGCGCCTTGTTGATGGTAGCCAAGGGAGATTTACATCTCTTCCTTTGTGATCGTCATACACCTTTCGGAGATATCTTCTTCCGCTATTACACGCATATCGCAGAGTGGTTTCCGTATGTAGTCTGCATCGGCTTATTGCTCTTCGGTCGGTTAGGCGATGGGGTGTTTGCTTCGTCGGTGATGTTAGGAACGACGCTTGTCACCCAGATCATCAAACATATCGTCGTGGCACCGCGTCCTTTAACATGGTTCGAACAACACTTCCCGGATATACAACTGCCCTTGGCGGAAGGAGTTAAGATGAACCTCTGGCACTCTTTCCCTTCCGGACATACCACCAGTTTCTTCGCTCTTTCGTTTGTGGTATGCTATGTTGCGACCCAGGAACTGAAAGACAAGCCGGTTTGGAGTGCGGCTGTGCAAGTGATGTTGTTCTGCTTTGCCATATTAGGCGGATACAGCCGCATCTATCTGAGTCAACACTTCGCTTTCGATATCTTCGGAGGCACGTTAGTGGGCATTCTTGTTTCTTTGCTTTGTTATGCCATTTTGCATCGATATGAGGACCAAAAATGGTATAATTACCGCGTTTTAGCAAAAAAATGAGGGGTAAAGTGCATTTTTTTTCAAAAAAATTTGGTCATATCAAAAAAAAGCAGTACCTTTGCACTCGCTTTCGAAAAAGAAGCAACTTTGAGGGCGTTTAGCTCAGCTGGTTTAGAGCATCTGCCTTACAAGCAGAGGGTCTGCGGTTCGAATCCGTAAACGCCCACATAAAAGAAAAGGTCGCCAAATGGTGGCCTTTTACTTTTAGAAGGCACTACGGCCTTCTCACCGCAAGCCGGTCTGGGTTCTCCGCCGCTTCGCTCTGTCGATTATTGCTGTATATCTGCAATTTTCTTATCTCACTACGTTCGAACGATTATTGTAGTTTGGCAATTGTCTTATCTCGCTTCGTTCTGTCGATTATTGCAGTAAACTGCAATGCTCAAATCCGATTTTTTTCTTTTTTCTTGCATATGTCAAAAAAAAGTAGTAATTTTGCAGTCGCGAAATTGTTTTTGACATGATTACTTTTATAGTAGCATTGGTACTTTTGGTCGTAGGTTTCTTTACTTACGGTGTGGTGGTAGAGAAGATCTTCGGTGTGGAGCCGGATCGGAAGACTCCGGCGTTGACGAAAACGGATGGTGTGGATTTTGTGCCGATGGCACCGTGGCGAATCTTCCTGGTTCAGTTTTTGAATATCGCAGGTCTGGGACCTATCTTCGGTGCGATTATGGGTATTTTCTATGGTCCGGCGGCGTTTCTATGGATTGTGTTCGGTACGATCTTTGCCGGTGGTGTACATGATTATTTGAGCGGAATGTTGTCCATCCGCAAAGGCGGCGTGTCGCTGCCGAATATTATTGGCGACGAGTTGGGCAAAGGCACCGGACTGAAGATGTTCATCCGTATTCTGACCTTGGTATTGCTGATTCTGCTGACGACGACTTTCTTAAGCGGACCGGCTACGTTATTGCAAGGCCTGGCAGGCTTGGGCACCATGGATTTTCAAGGACGGATGATACCTATCGTTTGGGTATTGATTATTTTTGGATACTATTCATTGGCTACGGTACTTCCTGTGGATAAACTGATTGGTCGATTCTACCCTATCTTCGGCGGTATTCTGCTATTTATGGGTCTGGGCATCATGGTCGTGATGTTAGGCTGGCACAGCAGCGAGATGCCGGAAGTTTTTGACGGTCTGCAGAACAGACAGACGAACGGTTTGCCGCTCTTTCCGATGATGTTCGTGAGTATCGCTTGCGGTGCTATTTCGGGTTTTCACGGGACACAGAGTCCTATCATGGCTCGTTGCGTGACGAACGAGCGTCAGGGGCGTTGGATCTTCTACGGTGCGATGGTAGCGGAAGGTATCTTGGCATTGATCTGGGCCGCGGCAGCGGGTACGTTCTTTGCGGATCCGGAGAAGGGTTTGTACGGTATAGACGGTCTGCAGGCGTTTGCAACGCAACACCCGGGTGAGAATATCGCTGCGCTGGTGATTGACAAAGTGAGCCGCAGTTGGTTGGGTACTATCGGTGGCATCTTAGCGATTGTGGGCGTCATCGCCGCGCCTATCACGAGCGGCGACACGGCGCTACGGAGCGCACGACTGATTGTAGCGGATTTCATGAATTGGGACCAGCGTCCTATTCCCAAACGTCTGATTATCGCTGTGCCTTTGTTCCTTTGCGTGTTCGGCATGGTATTCGTGGATTTCAATGTCGTTTGGCGTTATTTCGCATGGACGAACCAGACGCTGGCGTGCTTCACTCTTTGGGCGGGCGCAGTCTGGCTCTATAAGAGAAACCTCACCCCGCTTTGTTCTACGGACGACCACTGGGCGTCCGATCGAGCAGAGCTCTTCACCCGCTCAAGAGAGGGAGGCAAGTATCGTCTCGGCTACCTCGTCGCGCTGATACCGGCGTTATTTATGACAATGGTTTGCAGCAGTTATATTCTCATTGCGCCAGAAGGTCTGCATATCGCCCCGGAAAAACGCATCATCGGTTATGTCATCGCCGGATTGGTAACTATCGGATGTATGTTTGGATTTATCGTCTGGGCGAAGAGGATGGGAGTAGAAAGTAGAAAGTAGAAAGACCGCTACGCTCAAAGTAGAAAGTAGAAAGAGCACTACGCTCAAAGTAGAAAGTAGAATGATTACGAGTGCGAAATATATTATCTCCTCTCCGGATGTGACGAGTTGCCCGCAGAGCGAGCTGCCTGAGTACGCGTTTATCGGGCGCAGTAATGTGGGCAAATCGAGTCTGATCAATATGCTATGCCACAACCCGAAGTTGGCAAAGACGAGCCAGAAACCCGGTAAGACACTGTTGATCAACCACTTTGAGGTAACAACAACCCCACCCCGCTTTGTTCTACGGACGACCACCGGGCGTCCGATCGAGCAGAGCTCTTCACCCGCACAAGGGAGGGAGAAAGGGACGTCCCAGACGTGGCATTTGGTGGATTTGCCGGGTTATGGGTATGCGCAAGCGGGGCAGAAGCAACGCGAAGCGCTGAAACGAATGATCGAACGGTATTGCCTCTTGCGGGAACAGTTAGTGTGTCTTTTTGTGCTGGTGGACTGCCGGCATGAACCGCAGAAGATTGACTTGGAGTTCATTAATTGGTTGGGCGAGAATGGTGTTCCTTTTGCGATCGTTTTCACCAAAGGAGACAAACTCGGGAAAGTGCGGTTGAAAGAGAACGTGGAGGCATATAAAGCGCGCCTGTTGGAAGAATGGGAAGAACTGCCGCCGGTATTTGTGACTTCGTCAGAGACTAAATTAGGAGGAGATGAGCTGACCTCCTATATAGAGGAGGTGACCGCTTCGCTGAAAGAATAAAGAGTAAATGCACAAAAACTTAAAAATAGTACATTTCCAAGGTCAGCGTAGCCTCAGCGCAACGTCCGCGCAAGGTCTGCCATTTGAAACGATTTTGAATTGATATAGAACCGTGCTTAGATTCTTAAAAATAGTACATTTGTGGGTGTTGCTCTTTTTGAGCACGTTTTCTTTGTACGCGCGCACGGCACGCGTATATGGGTACGTGGTGGATCAGGACAATGTGGGAATCGAATTGGCAAATGTGGCGGCCACTAAAAATGTACAAGGGGACAATGTACAAAGTACAACGGAACTCATAGGCGGCACGGCGACGAACAAAAACGGTTATTATGAATTGATTATAGAAGAGGCGGACACGGTGGTGTTAAACTTCTCGATGATTGGTTATACCTCGGTGCAGCAACGGATTATCGACTTACACGACGTCATCAACGTCAATGTTCAGTTGCTGACAGATGAGCAGTTGCTCACGGAGATCGAGGTGCGCGGAATCAAGCATACACAGGGTACAATGGATTACATCGATGCAGGTGCTACGCGCATCATGCCTGATGCTACAGGCGGTTCGATAGAGAGCCTGCTGATTACTTTTGCCGGTGTGCATCAGAACAACGAACTGAGTTCGCAATATAACGTTCGCGGCGGTGCATTCGACGAGAATTCGGTTTATGTCAACGGCATAGAGATCCATCGTCCTTTGCTGATTCGCTCCGGTCAACAAGAGGGACTGAGTTTTGTGAATCCGGAGATGGTTGAGAATGTGAAGTTCTCGGCCGGCGGTTATGATGCGCAGTACGGCGATAAGATGTCGTCCGTTTTGGATATCACCTACAAGCGTCCTCAGGCTTTTGAAGCCAGCCTCAGCGCCAGTTTGTTGGGTGCTCAAGTCTATATAGGGCACGGCGACAGCACATATTCTCAAATGCATGGATTGCGCTATAAGACCTCTAAATATATGTTGGGCGGCCTGGCCACCTCCGGCAATTATCAGCCTACGTTTATCGACTACCAGACCTATATCACGTGGAAAGTAGGCGGCAAAACAAAAGCACAACGAGCCAAGAGTCCCTGGTCGATGGCGTTCCTGGCGAATGTGAGTCAGAACGATTACCGCTTTACCCCGGATTCGTTATCCGAGTCCTTCGGCGGACAGAATGCCAAGAACCTGACCATCTATTATGAAGGTCAAGAGAAAGATAAGTTCCTCACCGCTTTCGCAGCGCTCAGCACCAAAGGACAAGTGAGCAAAGAAGTGGAGATCGGTTTTGACCTATCCGGCTTCTACACCAACGAGCGGGAGAACTTCGACATCACGGGAGAATATGTCCTTTCGAGTGCGCCCGGCGGGGAAGTGACTGATGCTATCGGTACGGGTATTTTTCATCAGCATGCACGTAACAGCCTCGAAGCAGGTGTGATTACCTTGGCCCACAACGGCTCATGGAAACATAACGCTAATACACTCCGATGGGGCGTGAGCGGCCAGGCGGAACTCATCTCGGATCATATTTCCGAATGGGAATGGCGCGACTCTGCAGGTTATTCGTTGCCTAACGACGGCCAAACGATGGAACTTTATTATGCCATGCGAGGCGACAGTTCGATGAAATCCGCGCGAGTGCAAGCGTACATCCAGAACGAACATAAATGGAACACCGCCTCGGGGCAATGGATCTTCACTATAGGTGGTCGCCTGCAGTGGTGGAGTTGGAACAACGAAGTGCTTCCTTCTCCTCGTGCCTCGGTAGAATGGATGCCGGGATGGAAGCGGGATTTCTGTTTCCGTTTGGCGACAGGTCTGTATTACCAAGCGCCTTTCTACAAGGAACTGAGGGACACCGTGACCGATGCATTGGGTATCACACGTATCGTATTGAATCGCGACCTGAAAGCGCAGCGTTCGGTGCATGTGGTGATGGGCGGCGATTATTATTTCCGTGCATGGGGTCGGCCGTTCAAACTCACCGCCGAAGCGTATTATAAATACATCGATCGAATGGAGAGTTATACCGTGGATAATGTGCGTGTACGCTATTCGGGCAAGAATGACTCCCAAGGCTATGGCGCAGGTCTGGATCTGAAACTATACGGCGAACTTGTGCCGGGTGCAGACTCCTGGATCTCCTTCAGCACGATGGTAGCACGGCAACGACCGATTAATGGCGGAGCGTGGATACCCAGCCCGACAGAATCGCGTTATAACTTCTCTATGCTATTTCAGGACTACCTGCCGCAACTGCCGCAGTTGAAGTTCCACCTGAAGATGCTGTTTGCGGAAGGTCAACCGTACTATGCGCCTCGTAACAGTCAGGCCTGGGGAAGAATGCCGATGTACAAACGTATTGACCTGGGTGCAACGTATATCTTCAACGCTCAAACGGCCAAGTTCATGCGCGCCGCTTCGGCCAAGCATGTCAAGCAATGGGCCATTCAATTTGAGGTATTTAACCTCGTCGGATGGAAGAACGTGAACTCCTATTTCTGGGTTGCCGATGCTTATAATAACCAGTGGGCGAGTCCCAACTACCTGACAGGACGTCGATATAATTTAAAAGTAACAATTGATTTGCGATAATATGGCAGAAAAAATCGTGCCGAACGGCAAAGAAGAGTTAACCCCGATGATGAAGCAGTTTCGCGACATCAAGACGCAGTATCCGGATGCGATGCTGTTGTTCCGTTGCGGCGATTTCTATGAGACCTACGCCGAAGATGCCGTCAAAGCGAGTAAAATACTGAACATCACCCTGACGCACCGTTCCAACGGAGGCAGTTCAGCTACTCAAGCGCTGGAGATGGCCGGTTTCCCTTTTCACGCTCTCGACACATATCTTCCGAAGTTGGTGCGGGCCGGGTTGCGCGTAGCTATATGCGACCAGTTAGAGGATCCCAAACTGACGAAAAAACTGGTGAAACGCGGTGTGACCGAACTGGTGACACCGGGCGTCAGTTACTCCGATACCACCTTAACGCAGAAAGAGAATAACTGGGTTGCCTGTCTGCATTTTGACAAGCATCAGATAGGTGTCGCTTTTCTCGATATCTCCACAGGAGAGTTTGTAGCCGGACAAGGCGACAGCGACTATATCGACAAACTGCTGACGAACTTCGCACCCAAGGAAGTGCTGCACCTGCGTGGACGCAAAGCGGAACTCGAAAACCTCTTCGGCTCGAAATTCTTTACCTTTGAACTCGAGGACTGGATGCTCGTCGAGTCCACAGCTCGGGAGCGACTGCAGAAGTTATGGGGTGTCTCTTCGCTGAAGGGCTTTGGTTTGGAGAAGATGCCGGCCGGTGTAACCGCAGCAGGAGGTATATTGATGTACCTCGATATGACGCAGCACCTGCAAACAGGCCATATCCAGCACCTCAGTCGCATTGAAGAAGATAAATACGTGTGGTTGGATCGATTTACGATTCGTAACCTCGAGTTGTTAGGCGGTCAGACGGAAGAGAGTCGTACGCTATACGATATCATCGATCGCACAATCACGCCGATGGGCGGACGTCTGTTGCATCGTTGGATGGCCTTCCCGCTCAAGGAAGTGCGACCAATCCGCAATCGGCAAACTGTGGTGGAATACCTCTTCAAGCACCCTGAAGCGAGAGAGACGCTGCAAGAAGCGCTGAGCCAAGTAGGCGACCTCGAACGCATCGTCAGCAAGGTCTCAACGGGTCGTATCGGCCCACGCGAGATGGTG
>SAMEA3663084__coassemble_323_pt1 | contig 16988 bp, 15 predicted proteins | sample SAMEA3663084__metabat2_low_PE_028 | metagenome-assembled genome bin SAMEA3663084 (sample SAMEA3663084) | pig gut metagenome | biome: pig gut; feature: pig-associated habitat; material: faeces | place: France | collected 2012 | reverse complement strand
CGTGTAGGCTTCGCGTGTATAGCCTGACGGCTGTTTAGGGCCTGCGGTGTGTAGGCTTCGCGTGTATAGCCTGACGGCTGTTTAGATGCCTGACGGCGTTTATGCTTCGCGTGTATATAAATTAAGGTACGCACGCGGGCGTGGGGAGAGTAAATAAACATAGATATATGCCCTTCGGGAGATAAAGAAAAAAACATAAAAAATACTGCTCCATGAGATAACTTAGAATATGGCCGACGCGCCTCTTGCTTGCCACAATACTAACGTGACTCGCAGTACACTGCTCGATTACGCTTCGTATTGCGCTACGCAACTCCCCACTGCATGCTTGCATGCATCGGGGACCCCGGCTAATTAGGGCGCTCCCATAAGCGAGCTTGCAGCGCGCCTTAGAATGCAAATCCGCCGCAACGAAGGTTGCGTACATTCAAAGTCATCTCACCGAGCAGCAAAAATACCAAAAATAGTTTTTCATTCTCGGTGTAAGGTGTACAGTGTAAGAGAGACAGGGCATTGAGTGCCCTGTTCTTTTTGAGTGTCTTATGTGAAAATATATGCAAATAGGGAGTTAAGCTCACGAATTACATAAAAATGCAATAAAAAGTTACAAAATATGTAAGAATATTTTGATATTTGGAAAAAATATTGTAACTTTGCAGCGTGAAATAAATGAAGCAAGCATTATGCGTGTAATAGCAAGAAAGAAAATAGTAGATTACTATAGCATTCACCCTCAGGCAAAAACAGCTCTGGATGAATGGTATGCAAAGACAGAAGAGGCGGAATGGAAGAGTTTGGCAGATATTAAACAAACATTCAACTCGGTGGATTATGTGGGGAATCAACATTATGTGTTTAATATAAAAGGGAATGATTTCCGCTTGGTAGTAGTAATTAAATTCACGCCGCAACATGTGTTTATCCGGTTTATCGGAACACACGCGGAGTATGATAAAATTGTTGACATTCAAAATTTGTAAAACTATGGCACAGATTAAGACAGAAAAAGAGTACGAAGCAGCAATGGCGCGTATAGACGAGTTGCTGCCGTTGACGTGGGGTGATAATGTGCCGGAAGACTCTCCGGAGAACATCGAGTTATCACTCCTTTCGGATTTGGTGGCGGAGTATGAGGACGTTCATTATCCGGTAAAAGCGCCTTCGTTAGTAGAGGTGCTGAAGTTACGCATGTACGAAATGGGACTCTCTCAAAAGAATGCAGCTGCTCTCTTGGGCATTAGTTCGCCGAGGATGAGTGAGATCATGCACGGAAAGACAGAACCATCGCTTTCGCTGGCACGCACGATGTGCATCAAGATGAATATATCGCCGGAGTTGGCGTTGGGATTGTAGAGCGTGTACACCTTATGTTACGCGTAGTGCGCAAGCGTGGGCGGGTGTGAGGAGGGTAAATAAAAGGAGATAAAAACGCTACGCGAGATAAAATCGCGTTCGGCAATAAGATCGCAGGGACCAAACCACTCCGCTAATTGGTAAAGGCGACTTATGCCTCCGCTCTCCCCAAAAATCGGCAGATTTCCGGGGACCCCAACAGAAGAAAAAAATACATAAAAAATGGCATACAAATTTGCGTATGTCATTTTTTTGTAGTACCGTCGGCACGCCCTTATAAATAAGGAATCCTCCGAAAGTACAGTCGCATAGTTGCGAGAATAACAAGTCTTTCCGATAAAAACTCAAATAAATTTGATTTTTACCGTTAAATCCTTGTGTATTCCAAATATTTGTTGTACCTTTGCAGGCGCAAAGGTTTTGAATGTAAAATCATTTAACTAATATTATATTATCATGAAGAAATTTTTCTTATTATTGACACTGGCGATGATCAGTGTAACAAGTTGGGCGGTAAGCATTACCGTCAACCCGACATCCGTGGATTTCGGAACAGTAAGTATTAAGGGTCTAACGGAAGTAGAAGATTCCGTTGCTGTGACTGTAGGCTGGAGCGGCTTGCAGGAAAATTGCGGCATTTGGACGGAAACGACCAATGAGCCCGCGGAGGATTGCGCTTTTTGGACAAGTCCTGATTACTTGTATGCTACCGACCCATGGCACTCTGTAAGTAACCCATACGAGTTCATGGTGCATTATTACGCTACCAAAGCCGGAACGTATTCTGCAAAGATTCATTTCTACACATACAGCGATGAGAATTGGAAAGTGCGTGAAGAGAAGGTTATTAATGTGTCGATTGTTGTGAGCGGAGACGCTCAGGTAGCGACGACCACTCCATACGAGCGTATCCAAACGACCAGCGGCCTGAGTGTCGGTGACACGGTTATCTTTGTGAACGAAGCTGCCGGTGCAGTAAGTGGTGAGTTTAACACCTCTTACCTGACCGCCATCACAGAAGGAGTGACTATCAATACATCGACCGGACAAGCCTATATACCGGAAGAGGCACAGACATTTGTGGTAAGTCAATACGGCGGCAACTGGCAGTTCACAGCTACCGGCACGAGCAATAAACTGGCTCTGGATATCACCGACAAGGGTGCATTCACCTATGCAGCTCCGGTGGCTAACAAGATTCTGGTTGGTTGGGGTATCCGTATCAGCAACGGCGTGGCAGAAGTGGGTAAGCCGGACGGTACGTTCCCTGTACGATTCAACAGCGATCGTTTCAAACCATACAAGAGCGCAGCAGGAACAGATATTGCCCTGTACAAGAAAGCCGGTGCGGCTCAGCAGATACAAAGCAGTCTAACCGTAGAAGATGTTATCTTCGGCGAAGTAGAGCGGGATGAACAGAAATCCGTGACGGTCAACTACACCGCAGAGAACCTGACGGATGATATCGTTTGGGCTATCGAAGGAACTGACGCTGCGCTGTTTGACGTAGCTGACAAAGGCGACCGCACCAGCGGCACTGTCACCGTGACCTATAAAGGAACAAGCAGCAAAACAGGTGCTTTGGATGCCCGTCTGTCGTATCTGACGCAGGACATCGCGCTGGATCCGATGGAGGGTTCGAAAACCATCAGTATCACCCTGATTCCTGCTACCATCAAGTTGACGGATCTGGCCTTCGAAGGTGCACCGGCGACGATTGACCAAGGTCAGACGATTGATCTCTCGCAATACGTTGTTTATACGCCGAATAACGCCGCCGACAAGTCGCTGACTTGGAGTGTTGACCAAACGTATCAAGGCGAAGTGGATCAAGACGGCAAGTTAACCGCGAAACATGTGACGGGAACGGTAACGGTAACCGCCACCTCGGTGCGCGTACCGAGCGTCAGCGCGAGTGTAACGCTGACGATCACCAAGCCGACGATTACCGATTTCACGTTGTCGAAAACAGAAACGACGCTGAACATCGGCGGACAGGAGACCTTGACGATTACGGCCTTCGTTCCGGCTTATGCAAGCGAGAGTGCCACTTGGGCAAGCGCTAATGCGGATATCGCCAAAGTGAATAAGAACGGCGTTATCACCGCTATGGGTCTGGGCGACACGGAGATCACCGCTACTATCGGTGAGGTAGAAAAGACATGTACGGTTCATGTAGTAGCTGTGGATGTTAACAGCATCACCCTGCCGGCTGAGGCCAACGTGACGCTTGGTTCGTCGCTGCAGTTGAATCCGACAGTTGATCCGGCGCAGGCCGCCAGCGAATACACGATTACTTATGAATCGAGTGCTCCGGAGATTGCTACTGTAGATGCAAACGGTAAGGTTGCCGGTGTAGCAGTAGGAGATGCGATCATCACCGCTACAATCGCGGACAAGAGTGCGCAGATCACGATTCACGTAGTAGCCGCACAGATGTTCAGCAAAGTAACCGACGCTTCGACGCTGGCCGCTAAAGATACCATCATTTTGGCGACTATTTATGAGAGTAAGGGAGTCATCGCCGGTGCGCGTGACGGCAAGAAACTGACCGTTCTGACATCCGACGTAACTGTAACGGAGACCGAGGCGTACGCCGACAATGCATGCCGTTTCGTTTTGGGCAAGGAAAAGAACCAAGAGGGCTTCACGCTGACGATCGTTGGTGGAAAGACGATTGCAGTAAACAGCGGCGATAACGATATCGTGGATGCCAATACGAAAAACTGCAAGTTCTGGAAGTTCGAAGCTGACGGCAATAAGGGCTACTTCGTTCGTAACTTAGGCAACACCAATGCGATGTTCAAATACCACGCCGGCAATGCGGCGGCTATCAAGCCGTATAAGGTAAACTCGGCAGGTGCAGTATATGTTTACGCATACGTTCGCAAATATGTGGAGCCAGGTCCTGCTACCGATGTGGAAAACACAGAGGTAGAGACCAAGGCGCAGAAAGTGCTGCAGAATGGACAGATTCTGATTCTGCGCGGCGATGCGGTTTATACTATCACCGGCGTGAGAGTGAAATAAGCGCAAGCGTGAGAGGAAATTAAAAACACGCGAGGATTAGAAAGTGGCGCGTAATAACAGATGCAAATCTGTGCGAGTGAGTGGGCGGCTGTGAGCAGCTGCCCATTTTCGTGCATAGACGGTTTCAGAGGCACGGAAATAGAGGGTCAATTGCGGAATGATCTGCCAACGAAGACAGAGGTACGCGCGGCCCCCGAGACCATAGACGGCAGGAATGGAGTAGGCATAGAGCACATCGTGCTCGTAGGTATAGATGCGGTTCGCCCATTCGCGGGCATCGAAGCCCTGGAGGCGAAGGCGCAAGCCTAGTGGAAAGTTGAAAGTTGAAAGTTGAAAGTTATAGGCTATATCTTGGGCGATACTTATTCCGTAAGGGATGGATTGTTGATTGGTGATTGTTGATTTTTGATTTGTGAGGTTGGCGTCAAGAGTTGTCCTTAGACTCCATCCGTTGCGTTGCCAATCAAAGATTGCCCGCGCGGAATAAGTGCTGGTTCCTTTCTTTTTCGCTCGGGCACGAAAACGGAGAGAAAGGAACCATTGGTGATTGGTAATTTGTGATGGGTTATAGCCCTTCTCGGCGGAAGCCGCTCCTCCCGTTTGTCGGGAGGACGCTCCGGGTTGATGATACTGAATTTCTGCCATTGCATCGTAGCCGAGCGTGCGGGTGGCATCGCCGAGACCGTATTTATAGCCGGAGAAATAGAAGATATCGCCATATCCGATGAAACGCCAGTTGCGGAGACGAGTGATGTCGAAGCCCAAGTATCCTCCGTTCTCGTCGCCGAGGCGCGAAGTCTCGGAGAAAGCATAACCGAGGGCATTGTCGAAATAAGGGGAATAATAGCGATAGAGGGCGAGTAACGAAATCCCATTTGTGGGGTAAAATCTGGAACCTATGATAGTTCCAAAACCCCAATGGGATTTTGTTATTGGTGATTGGTCATTTGTGATTTGATAATTTTGCGCTGTAGCTACTTCTCCAAACATATCGAACCAGCCGTGGTTGTAACGGAAAGAGGCACCGATGACGGCTTGGTTACGCCCGCGGAAATAATGCCGGTTATACTTGGCGTTGGTATAAGGATGGATAGAGTCCGACCAGAGGTTTTCGATGGCCGTCAGTTCCACTTGCAGTTTCTTATGGCGCAGTGTGAGGTTGGCGCCCAACAAATGATGCCAAGTGGAGTCATTGGCGCGGCGCATGGAGTAGAGGGCTGAGACGTCAAGACGGGTAGTTTTGTTCCATTCCCAGCGCAGAGTAGCTCCGGCGCCATGCAGTCCTTGTCCATCCACCGAAGAGTAATACCGGAGTCCTTCGCGTTGCTGACCGACGGAAGTGACATACATTGATTTGCCGGCATGAAAAACGGGTGCAAGGACGAGTCCCTGTCCGAAAGAGGCTTGGAAATTTCCGGCCACAAGGGTATGCAGATGCGGAGTAATGTCGTTTAGTTGGAGGTATGCTCCGTACTGGAGATCACGGGCAAAACCTCCTGCGGGACGGCGGAGTTGAACCCCAAAGGTCACACGGCGCCGGAAATCAAAACGATAACGAAACTGGGTGTAAATAGGGTCGGTTCCTTCGTACGCTTCGATATTCCGCGCATCGATGCGGGTGAGGAGTTCGTGGTGCGCTTTCGCGAAAATTTCTTTCGCGTAAAGCGCATCGGTGTTTATGGAGTTTATGGCTTCGCTGTTTAGCGCAGCGCGGTTTATATAAACGAAAGGCAGGAGATCGCGGATTTCGTAATCGGCTAATTCGGGGATGAGACGGAGTTCGTAGAGAGATTCGAATGGATGACGGTAAGCGTAGGCGAGGATGGCATCAATCTGTTGCGGGGAGAGGAAATAGAGTTGGGTGAGTTCTTCATCAGAGGTGTTGTTCAGGTCAATGGGCGATTCATGGAGGGCATATAGGTCGGTTTGCAGTTGTTCGTAATCGACTTCGCCGAATTCCGTAACGGCGTTATAAATGTCCAGTATGATATCGTCGAGCGAGAAAGAAGGCCTAACCCCAGCCCTTCCCTGAAAGGAAGAGAGGATGAATAAAATGATTATTATGACTCGTATTTGTCGTATCACGGCACAAAAGTACAAAAAATAATTGAAAATTGAAAATTGAAAATTGAAAATTTGTATAATTCGTATATTTTTTGTAAATTTGCAGCGTAATTATGGATAAAAAGACGCTTTATCATATTGTCGAATGGGCTGTGGCACTCGCTGCGTGCGCTTTTCTGGGTTATAAACTGGTTACTTTTGAGGATTATCCGGCCTTGTGGGAGAGTCTTCGTAGCATGGCATGGCAGCAGTATCTGGCGCTCGGCCTGTGTGTTGCGCTGATGCCGGTGAATATGGCCATTGAAGCATGGAGGTGGAGGACCTTATGGAATGGTGACGCTACGCTTAATGGTGCAAATGGTGAAGCGAACGAGTTAACGGATGAACGATTAACGTTTAAGGAGGCGCATCGGCAGGTCTATTATTCCAAACTCGCCGGACTCATCACTCCATGGCGGCTGGGGGAATATCCGGCACGAGGGGTGTTGATAACGAATGAACGAATGAACGAGTTAGGGAGTGAACGGATATGGCCGCGGGTGCTGGCGATGGGGGCGGTAGGTAGTGCTACGATGACATTTGCCATTGTCTTAGCGGGAGTTCCCGCGATAATGGCTAATGGTGAATGGTGGATAGCTGTTGGCGTTATACTGTTGCTGTTGGTGGTTGGATTGGCATTGGCGCCGAGGTTGTTGAGACAGTATGCGGAGGTGTCGTATGGGTTGATTATCAAGAGCGTGGGACAGAGTTTGGTGCGGTTGATTTGTTGGTGTGTGCAATTGGCGCTGGTGCTATGGGCGTTAGAAGCCTTCAATTTTCAGCCATCAGCTATCAGTTCTTTATTCATCTACTATCTCCTCGTAACGATCACACCGAATGTGCCGATAGCGGAAGTGGGTGTACGAGGAGCATGGGCGATCGTGGTCTTCGGATCGGTGAACGCTGCCTTTGCCGGCGTTCTGCTGTGGGTGATAAACACCCTCCTTCCATGCCTCGGATGGTTCTTTTTTAGAAAAAAATAACAAAAACCCTTGCGTATGTCGCAAAAAAGCAGTAATTTTGTAGCCGAAAGTGAAACATAAAAAAACACCATTATACCATGAACATTAATTTTCAGATTCATTATCGTGCCGAGTATGGGCAGAGTCTTTGCGTTATCGAGATTCAAGAGTCGATTTTGGGTTGGACCGAGAAATCGCCATTGGTGCTGAATTGCCAAGGAACCGATTTCTGGCAGGTCAATGTGCCTATCAGTGATTTTGCCGGCAGTATCCGGTACAAATATGCGATTCGTGTAGGCGAAGGTCAGTATATCTACGAGGCCGGCGAGCCGAGGATACTTAATTTAGTAGAAAGTCAAAAGTCGAAAGTCGAAAGACAGATTGTGGTTCGCGATGCATGGCAGGCCAGTACGTATGAGGACAGTTTCTATACCACAGCTTTCGTTAAGGCGCTTTTCCATCGTCTGAATCCCGCTAAGCCCAAGGCAGCGAAGGGTAATATCCGTTTCTCAATTGACTTGCCGCAGATTAAACCGACGCAGGGCGTAGCTATCATCGGTAACTGCGCTGAGTTGGGTAACTGGGATCCGGATAACAAGCTCGTGATGAACGATGCGGAGTTCCCGCTTTGGCGCGCAGATATCATGGTAAAGGGGCAGGATATTGTAGAATACAAATACGTGATCTACGACCTGAAGACCGGAGCTGTAGTGGACCTCGAATGGGGCGAGAACCGTCAGATATGGGGTGTAGAGAAAGGCGCTGTCATTTGCCAGAACGACCGTGCTTTCCGTCGTACGCAACCGCGTTGGAAAGGTGCCGGTGTAGCAGTTCCGGTATTCTCGCTGCGTAGCGAAGAAGGATTCGGTATCGGAGAGTTCCAGGACCTGAAGAAAATGGCAGACTGGGCTGCGGCTACGGGGCAACAGATGATCCAGACCTTGCCGATCAACGATACGACGCTGCGTCATAATAACCTCGACAGCTATCCGTATAATGCGGTGAGCGTGTTTGCATTGCACCCGATATACATCAATATCGAAAAGATGGGTCGTCTGACTCCGGCACAGAAGAAGAAATACGACGCGCAGAAGGCGGCTTTTAACGCCCTGAATTTTGCGGACTACCAGAATGTCTATGACGCGAAGATGGTGTTCTTCAAGGCGTTGTATAAGCAAGACAAGGATGCGCTCTTCAGCAGCGAGGAATACAAGGCTTTCGAGGCGAAGAATGACAATTGGTTGGAGCCGTATGCTGCATTCTTGGCAAAGCGCGACAAACAGCCGAAGGACTTCTATAAATACCTGCAGTTCCATGCCGATAAGCAGTTGGCAGACGCAGTGGCTTATGCCCACTCGATCGGCGTAGCGATGAAGGGCGATATACCTATTGGTATCAGTCCGGACAGCGTAGATGCTGCTGTTTATCCGGAGTTGTTTAATCTGGACGCCAGTGCCGGTGCTCCGCCCGATGACTTCTCGATCAGTGGTCAGAACTGGGGATTCCCGACATATAACTGGGATAAGATGGCGGAGGATAACTTCGGCTGGTGGCAGAAGCGTTTCCGCAAGATGCAGGATTATTTCGATGCCTACCGCGTAGATCATATCTTGGGTTTCTTCCGTATCTGGCAAATGCGCAAGACGGATGTATGGGGGCTCTGCGGACATTTCGTTCCGGCATTGCCGTACAGCTACGACGACCTCTGCGCGCAGGGCGTATGCCTCGATTGGGATCGTATGACGAAACCGTATATCCGTTCGAATTTCTTGGGTGACGTGTTGGGTTATGATACCGAGTGGGCGAAGGCGAATGCGCTGAATACGCGCGACGGTTATATCTACTGGTTCAAACCGGAGTTTGATACGCAGGTGAAAGTGCAGGAATGGGCAGATCGTCTGTTGGGTGACGAGAAACAACTGAAGTCCAGCGGCCTGAGTGAGGCGGCAGTAAAGAATATCTGCAACGGCTTGATCTATCTGCATTGCGAGGTACTGATGGTAGAGGACCAGCGCCGTCCGGGATGGTTGCATCCGCGTATCTCGATTTATCAGAGCCACTCGTTCAACGAACTTTATAGCGATCAGAAAGAGGTACTGATGCGCATCTATAACGATTATTTCTTCCGTCGTCATACGCAGTTCTGGCGCGACTCGGCAATGCGTAAGTTACCGACGCTGATCGGTGCAACGCATATGTTATGCTGCGGCGAGGATTTAGGTATGGTGCCGGCTTGTGTACCGGATGTAATGCATGAGTTGCAGATTCTGAGTCTGGAGATCCAACGTATGCCGAAAGACCCGACGGTTAAGTTCGCTCATCCGGCTGATGCTCCCTATCAGAGTGTCTGTACGACCGGAACGCACGATATGAACCCGTTGCGCGCATGGTGGGAAGAGGATCGCGCTGTCACCCAACGCTTCTACAACGAGCAGATGGGTTGGTGGGGCGATGCTCCGAAGGAGATGACTCCGGAAATAGCTGAGTTTATCATCAATCAACATATGTACAGTCCGGCGATGTGGACGATTCTGCCGCTGCAAGATTGGTTAGCTATTGATGGCGACGTTCGGCTGAAAGATCAGTTTGCCGATCGTATTAACGTGCCGGCTAACCCGCGTCATTTCTGGAACTATCGTATGCACTTGGGCTTGGAAGATTTGATGAAATGCGATAAACTGAACGCGAAGATCAAGCAGTTGACGAGCGTTCGATAATATGCTATATGCGCAAGAATGTAGTCATCATCGGATTAGGCAAGATAGCCCGTTATCATATTGCGGCGTTGGGAGCAACGCCGCAATATGTTGTTTGCGGCGTATGTGATATCGACCCGCATGCCGTTGCGCGTGCCGAATGTCCGGATGTACCGTTCTATACGAATTACGAGCAACTTCTGGATACGCTTCATCCGGAAATCGCGGTGATAGCCACTCCTCCTGCGATACATTATGCGATTGCCTTGGCTTGCGTGGAACGCGGTGTGCACCCGTTTGTGGAGAAGCCGCTTGCGACCACCTGTGAGGAGGTGCAGCGTTTCTTTGATGCGCCGCTTAGAGGGCATTATACGCCGATGTATCATACGATTTATGGCGAGGAGTTGATTTGGTTAGAGTCACATTTTCCGCTTGGAAGAATAGATAAGGTGCGCATGGAGTTATCGGACCCGTATGCCGATGCGTCGGGTAGGATAGACTCGGCGTATATCGGATTAGGCGGCTGTTGGCTGGACAGTGCACCGAATGCGCTGGCGCCGTTGCTTCGTTTACTTCCGGAATACAGTCTGACGGAGATCGCGGTGAGTCATTGGCGCGACCCTCAAAGCGGCCAGCCCTATGCCAGTTTGTTGAGCGGAAGGGCAGGTAAAACGGAAGTGGAAATCGAAGTGAGATGGGACAAGGGCATGAACCGCAAGGTGACTTTTCTTGAGGCGGACGGGCATCACTATGTATTAGATCACTCGGGTCAAGCGGTTTGGCGAGACGGCGAAGAGTTGTTCGCTTATAAGGACGAGAACCGGCTGACGAGACAATACTACAATTTATACCGATTGTACCCCGAGCGTGTTCCGACCGAGGCGATGGAAAAACAGATGAACGACATAATCTATAAATATATTTAACTATGGAAGAGACCATTCTTCGATTTCGATATAACATCTATCGTGAGAGCAAGTTGAAAGCGCGGTTGTGCCAGATAGGCATATGTATCGGTGTGATCGCTGTGATTTTCGCGACGGCTTGGTGGATTAATCAAACCAAAGGCGTAGACGTGATTAATAATGTCATCGCTTCTTTCGTCGGCGTAGCCGCATTGTTTGTTGTGGCGCAGTTGGTGGTTTGGATCCTTCATCATAATGAGGATAAGAACAAAGTGAGTTATCGCAATCAGGATATGTGGGCTCAGTACGGCAAGCGATATCGTGAGATTTTTGCGATGAACAACTCCCAATTTGTTGTTTACTGCGAGCCGTTGTTCTATGCGAAAGATGCGCAGAAGATCGTGGTGAAGGACGACCCGAAGAACTTTTTCCAGTTGGATCCGTATATCAAGATGCATTGCACCACGTTGTTAGAGGCGCATGCCATGAGTAACAAGTTGGACAGTGTGACGGTACGACTGACGGATTTCGAGGCGCCTACGGAGGCGAATGGGCAAGTAGCGACGATCTATTCAGGACGCAGTTCCTATTTGGCACATCTGTTAACCAACCGCGCTTTGGACTATTTCATCGAAGGCGATCTATCCGTGCGCAAGCTCTACGAGAACGACAAGACGCTCCGTCCCTTGCACCGCGCGATGCTCTCCAACCACTTCGGCGTCAATGCGTTGGTTTTTCTCAAGAAAGGAGAAGATAAAGACGGTTATCTCCTATTACCGCACCGGAAAGACAATGCGACGGTCGCGAAGAACAGCCTGACGGCGAGTATCGCCACGCGTCTGGAGATGCCAGGAGACACGTTCCCGAAAGAATATGAGGATCATATGACACGTGCATATATCGAAGAAGGGTGTATTCGGGATAATATCGCCAAGTCCATTTGGGTGAGTCAAGCATGGCTGGATAAGAAAGAGAAAGAATTTGCCGCGAAGAACGAGCGGTTCATGGATATCCATTTTCTTGGCCTGAGCCGTGACATCTACGAAGGCGGCAAGCCGACTTTGTTCTACGTAGTGTATCTGGATGCGACTCATAAAGAGTATGAAACGGAAAGAGCGGAGTTTATTCGGACAAAAAAGGAGAAGAATCAGAAGAAAAGCAAGGAAGTTTCGTACTATCGGCTGTTGGAGCCTACCCACTCGATAGACGAGGTGGAGAAAGTACATATTGCAGAATGGTCGTCCGTGAACATGCAGGCGATAAAAGACTGCAAGACGGGTATGCCGATTGAACCGGAGAAGACGATTCATGATATCCGTTTGGATAAGGCGTTACTGACCTTTACGGATGAGCAGGAAAAGTGCTATAAGGCTCCTTTTGAGCAGAATCTGATTAGCAACTTCTTGTTTTATAGGAATAGCAGGTTAGAGGAGAAAGGTGAAAATGATTAATTATTGTTTAATAACGAGATAGAAAGGAAAGACAAAATGGAAGGGAAAGTATTAAAAAGAAGTAAGAACAAGATCTTCTGTGGCGTTTGCGGCGGTTTGGCCGAGTATCTGGGAGTGGATTACACCATCATGCGCCTGATTTATGCAGTGCTTTCCATATGCAGTGCTGCGTTCCCGGGCTTGCTGATTTATCTTATTCTGGCATTGCTGATGCCTGAAGATCAATAAGACGGTCTCGGCATTGCTCCATGAGCCACAGCGGTGTGCTGGTGGCACCGCAAATCCCGATCTTCAGGTCGGGATTTGTTGATATATGATTTATGATTTTTGATTCGTGATTTGTGATTTCGTCGGGAGAGGAAATGAAGATTGTGTTGGGGTTGACCTCAATACAATTTTTGTATAACACGCGGGCATTAGAGGACTTGGTGCCTCCGACGAAGAAGACGATGTCGTTTGCGCGAGCGAAGTCCTGAAGCTGCGCTACGCGGTTGGCAACATTACGGCATATCGTATCATGCGCTTCCAGCGCAATTTGAGATTTGTGATTTATGATTTGAGATGAAATCGCTTCTACCAGCGCTTTAAATCCCTCTACGCTCTTTGTTGTTTGCGAGAAAAGGTAAATAGGACGGGAGAAGTCGAGACGGTCCAGTTGATCGACGGACTCGATGACGATGGCGGTGTTGTTAGTCTGTCCCTGCAGGCCGATGACTTCTGCATGTCCGGGTTTGCCATAGATGACAATCTGCGGCGGAAGGGCTTCGTCTGTGCGATGAAGTTCATAGCACGCGCGAATACGCTCCTGCAGTTTGCGTACGACCGGGCAGGTAGCATCAATGATCTCTATGCCTCTGCGCTCCGCGATCCAATAGGTAGAAGGCGGTTCCCCATGAGCGCGAAGGAGAACACGGGAGTGAGAAGGAAGGGTACGCAGGTCGTCGTTATCGATTGTCTGAAGACCTAATTTTTCCAACCGCGCCACTTCTTGTCCGTTATGGACGATATCACCCAAACAATAGAGCGAACCTTTGCTGAGTTCGCTTTCTGCTGTTGTAATGGCGCGTGTGACGCCGAAACAGAAGCCGCTGTTTATGTCAATATCAATTGACATGGTTTAGAGTTTAGAGTTTAGTGTTTAGTGTTTAGTGTTTAGTGTTTAGAGTTTAGTGTTTAGAGTTTAGAGTTGAAGAGGCCGTAGATGACTTCCATCTGTTCGTCGGGGGTGAGGTTGGAGTTATCCACCACAATGGCATCTTCGGCTTGGCGGAGCGGAGACTCCGCACGATGGGTATCGCGGTAATCGCGATCGTTGACATCTGCCAGCACTTCATCGAAGTTCGGTTTCTCACCTTTGCTTACGAGTTCGTCAAAGCGACGCTGTGCGCGCACTTCGGGAGAAGCAGTAAGGAAGAGTTTGAGTTCCGCTTTCGGGAAGACAACTGTACCGATATCTCGTCCATCCATGACGATACCTTTGGCGATGCCCATGGCTTGCTGCTGCGCTACAAGGAAGGCACGCACTTCTTTGATTTGCGAGATCCGGCTGGCGCAGTTACCCACTTCGAGCGTACGGATGAAGGCTTCCACATCTTCTCCGTTGAGCGTGACATGTTGCGCGCCATCTACGAGAATGAATCCGACCTGAATATGCGGCAGAGCGGCAATTATATCCGCTTCGTTGGTGAGGCCTTGACGCAAGGTATATAAACCTATTGCGCGATACATAGCACCCGTATCAACATAGGTATAGCCGGCATATTTAGCAAGAGCTTTGGCGATGGTGGATTTACCACAAGAGGAATAGCCATCGATGGCGACAATAATCTTATTTACCATTTTATCATTTACCATTTTGTCATTTGCTTCTTATCTAACGAACGATTACTTAAGTAGCGAGTTGATATCAAGGGTGAGACCGAGCTGGTAGGAGAAATTGGATTTGGTAAGTTGGCTAATTGCAAATCCTACCCGTGCTTGTTTGATCTTTACTCCTGCACCAAGAGCAAAACCGGCCAGAGACTTCTGGTCCGTGAGTTGCAGTTCAGCTCGGCGACGATGGTTGTAACTGAGAGCGATATAGAACTTCTCACTCTTGGGCACCACTTCGATAGACCATATTGTATGGCGGAAGAGCATGTCGTACCATTTCACGTCGTGGGCGATGATATCTCCGGTGGTTGGGTTCTTATCGAGGCTGGTCCATTCGTAGTTGAGATACCAGGTCTGCATGTTATGAATCTGGAGGTGGAAACGCAGCGGAGCATGCTTGACGCGATAGGTGAGACCGAGCTGGAGATTCAGCGGAAGGATCTCGTGGTTCGACCCACCTTCTTCGGAGTAGAATCCCTTGAGTTGCCAACCTATGTTCGCGAGGACGAGACCCATCTGGAAGGTCGAGTCGCGCGTCTGGAAATGCGCGCCTACATCGGCTCCGATCGCGAAGGACGAATAGTTCTCATAGATGGAATAGACGGGTTTGAGGGTGATGCCTATTTTCCAACACGGGTGCAGCTGACGGGCGTACATGATATCGATGAGGATATCGCGCGCGCCGAACTTACCTCCGGTGAGGTTTCCATTCTCGTCGGCATACTGCATACGGCCGTAATCGAGGTAATGGATACCAACCGCGAAATAGTTGGGTTTATCGGGTTCTCCTTCTCCATCGAAGGGTTTCTCTACTTTCGAGCGGCCGAAGTTATGTCCGTAGAGTACAGAACCGAACATCGTGCCGGGCAGATAGTAGGAATAGTTGAGCTGCAGCGTCATGTGGCTATTGGCATGGAGCAGGGCAGGGTTGCACATACCCATCGAGATATCTCCGTCGCTGAGGCTGACGTTACTTCCTCCCAGCGCATTGAGGCGGGAGGAGGTAGGCAGACTCATGAAAGAGAAGACCGAACGACCTGCGTTCGATACCTGCGCGAGGGCCGGAATAGCCATCATCAGCGCACATGCTACTATGAAAAGCGCATACTTCCGCATACTATAATCGGGCACAAAATTACTACAAAATTTTCAAATACGCAAATTTAGCGTTATGATTTCGCAAAATATTTCGAGAAATATTTGCGTATATGCGATTTTTGTTGTACTTTTGCAAGGTTTTTGAAACGCGATATGGTGAAATTAGTCATGAAGAAGATATTCGATAAAAGAGGTTTGATCCTTGTAATGATGTCGCTGTTGGCGTTGTGCGTCTATGCGGATGATTCGTTTACGATCGCGCATGAGTTTAATACGCCGGGCGATCGTATTGTTTATTTGAACGAGAATAAGACGGCTAAGACGGATAGTGTGGATTATCAATGCTATAATGGAGCAAAATTTTATCTGAATAGCAGCACGGGCAATAAAATCAGCCTGTTTATGGAGAATCGGTTAGATTCGATGGTGACATCGAAGATAGTGGGGCTGAAGAGTATCAGGTTGTATTATTTTCCGCAGACGGTGGATCGCTATGCGACGATGGCGATAAAGGTTTCGAGAGACGGGGTTCACTGGATAGATGTGACTTCGCGAATTGAGCATATAGCCGGACGTGCAGAGGTGGTTATTCCGCAGCGAGGGAACTATTTCGTGAAGGTGATTAATACGGGTTCGAGTGTGCCGTTTTATATCTGGAAGTTTCAATGGTATATTGAGATTTGCAATTGCTTCGAGTATTTGCCAAATGGTTGGGATTAGTCGTGCGGGTAGAGAATGAGATATTGATTCCGGAGATGGCGCGATTATTGGCGTCGGGAAAGGAGGTGCGTTTCTCGCCTTCCGGCGTGAGTATGCGGCCGTTTATTGAGGGCGATCGAGACAGCGTGATATTGAAGCAGTTAGAGCGCGCACCGCGTCGCGGAGATATTGTACTTGCCGAGGCGGAAAACCTATGCGGGAGTCGTACATATGTGTTGCATCGATTAGTGCGGATAGAAGGGGAGGCATGTGTGTTGCAGGGCGATGGAAACCTGGCAGGAGAAGAACGCTGCTCGTCGGGCGATATTATCGGAACAGTTATTCGCATCGAAAAACCGAATGGTCGTCGTAAACGACTGACACGAGGCAGATTGTGGTTTTTACTTAAACCAATAAGAAAATATTTATTGAAGATTTATAGACACACGATGATATGAGAACGATTGAAGGATTTAAGTTGCGTAAGTTAGGCAATGAGTACATATTAGTGGGCGAATCGATGGCGCTGATCAATTTCAATAAGATGATCACGCTGAATGAGACGGCTGCGTTCCTTTGGAAGGCTGCGGAGGAGGCTACTGCGGCGCATGGTACGTTTGATGCACGGGCGTTATGCGATGCGCTGTGCGGGGAGTATGAGGTAGATCCGGCACAGGCGTTGACGGATGTAGAAGCGACGATAGCTACTTGGCGCGAGGCCGGGGTGATTGAATAAAGAAGAAAACATCAATAGTGTCCCATTAAAAATAAACGAACTATATTAAAAAAGTGACAAAAAAATGATATTTTACGCTAATG
>SAMEA3663084__coassemble_317_pt1 | contig 17113 bp, 7 predicted proteins | sample SAMEA3663084__metabat2_low_PE_028 | metagenome-assembled genome bin SAMEA3663084 (sample SAMEA3663084) | pig gut metagenome | biome: pig gut; feature: pig-associated habitat; material: faeces | place: France | collected 2012 | reverse complement strand
GTTATTTCATCAGAATATGTTTTGCCTATCACGAGTAATTTCAATATTGTTGCCAACTATGGAGATGTAAGTCTGAGTAATCATGTATGTTTCATCCCGGGTTCAAAACTCACAATCAAGAAAGAGGCGACGGTTATCATCCCCTCCGGACAGCGTGCGTTCTTCTATGATCAGGATGATTGGTCAAGTTATAGCGGATATTGGTTCTATCCGGGTTATTCCCCTTCATGGAAAAAGAATCCGCGTTTGGTATTAGGATCTAATAGCTCCGTCAAGATGCCGGATGCGGAAGTACTCGTAGAAGGCACGTTGGACATACGCGGAGCTGCATACACAACAGCCGGAGGCGCGAACATTCATTCCACGCGAGAAAATGCAGGCCGGGTTAAATTTACTGCCGCTGCGCCTGCTTCTACATCTGCCGTGGCATCTAACCAAAACAAAAATCAAAGTTCAACACTATTCCAAATGATAGGTGGAGGCCCAGACTATGAAGGCAAAGCACTAACTTCAGCCAAGTTGAAAAACGAAGATGGCGAATATACGCTAACAACCGGTACGGCTGCCGGGGATATCTATGCATATATGGAAGATCCGGCAGATGGTGTATTCCGTTGGTTAAGCGTACGAGATAATGGATGCTTTACGAAAATCAAAGGCGCAAGCACAAAAGAGTATATCCACCCCTCTGACTGGGTAGCCGTACAAGCTAATGCGAACGGAGATCATGCTTACCATAGTGAAGATAGCAAGCGTATGTTCGTCAATACGGAAGCGGCAAGCACGTCCGCAAGTTGCGTATGGTGGGAAGTAGATCCGACACCCGAAGTGATAGACGGCACCACCTATTATGTCGCCAACAACGAGAACTTCGACAACTACGGCACTTACTACTATTGGGATAATACTACATCTTATTGGAAACCGAAGAAAGTGACAGTTACGTGGAATGACAAAGACGGAAACAAGATAACGAACGGAACATTCGGTGATAGCTATAATTTCAACACCTCTCCTCAGTTCTTTGGTACCAACCCGACTTGGGCAAATACTGCAACAGAGAAACATGACTGGATTGGATGGCGTGATGCAGAAGGTAATATCTATGACAAGAATGCAACGCTCCCGCGCGCAACGAACAATGTGACTTATACCGCATATTTCAAGACATCCAAATATCAATACACCATCACCTTCAAGAACAAGGCACTGCCTGACGGTGACGGAAAAGTAATATGGTCCGGTCTGATGGATGCTACCACTACAGAACCTGCGGTTTGTCCTGTTGAGCCTACGCAAGAACCAACCATTTCGACTGTTTATGAGTTTGATTATTGGGAGGGCTATCAAGGCTCAAACCTGCCAGCAGTAACCGCTGCGGCTACCTATACTGCGGTTTATAAATCTTCCACTCGTCAGTATCATGTTACCTTCTACAACTATGACGCTGTGACGGTATTGTATGAAACAGATGTGGACTATAACACTAGCCCTGCTTACGGAGGTGTCACTCCGTTCCGTGCGAACACATCGGCATTCTCATACGACTGGACAGGATGGAAGCAAGGTACTAACACCTATGGCACTTCGGTTGCGCTGCCGGCTGTAACAGGCAACATATCCTATATCGCTACCTTCGAGCAGACAGAGCTGAAATACCAAGTTCTCTTCAAACGTCAAGACGGTTCGATTATCGAAGCGCCGTTCTTCTCCTACGAAGAGACACCGGATGCCTTCCCTGCCAACCCGACAATGGCTTCGACCGTCAGCACCGACTACACCTTCCGCGAGTGGTCGCCTGCTACACTTGAGCCCGTAATGGAAGATGGCATGGTCTATACCGCCCTCTTCGATGAGTCGCCACGTCAGTACACCGCGCATTTCGTCAACTATAACGGAGTGTCGCTCAATAAGGATCAGACCATAGACTATAATAAGGTACCTGAGTACACGGGCGCAACACCGTTCAAACCCAACGACGCCCGTAACTCCTACGTGTTCAGCGGTTGGGCATGGGCTGCCGGTGACGGATGGGAAGCAGGCTCAATCGCCGCAGGCGAAGCTTTCCCTGCTATCAAGGGCAACATCACTTTCACCGCGCAATTTACCCCGACACTCCTCCAGCTCGATGCCGGATTCTATGTCGATATCGTCGATGTGAATAATAGCGAGAAGACCTTGAAACTGAACGTCTCCGGAACGGAGTGGGTAACTGCCGGGTGGCCGTATGAGGTGAACGATACTGTTTACTATCGTGACCAAGCAAAGGCAACAGCCGCAGGTTCGGATAAGTATCGTGCAACTGATCGTACACTGACGATTCCGTATACCGGCGAACCGGGTGAGAACTTCACCGTGACGATCCGAAATGCTTCGTCTACATTGGTAAGTAAGCATACGTATATCATCCCGCAAGAGATTAAGTCGGCCACTACGCTGACGACTGATCAGACGGCTCCGATCTTCGTGAAGGGCGCTACGCTGACGGTTAACGCTGATATCGAGGCAACGAATATCTATGTGGGCCATGATGCGAAATTGGTTATCAATAGCGGCGTAACGCTGACTGCCGACTCTCTCTTCTTGCGTACCAAGCCGGAGAGTGCTGCGGAACTGGTAATCAACGAATCAGGAGCAGTTGCCGGTTCGACAAAGGTGCTCTACACGCGAATCATCTTGTCTAAGTCCGGTTACTTCCAGTTCGGTTTGCCGCTGTCGTGCCCGATTAGCGCCGTTCGCTTGTCCAATGGTAAAACGGTTGGTTACAAGAGCGGTACCGGATGGATCTTACGTTATTACGATGAGGACAAACGTGCTACAACCGGTCCTGGTGATAACTGGGCAACGTTGGATGCTGCTGCATCTATAGCAGCCGGTCGCGGATACGAGATGTACTCCGGCGTGGATTATTATCGTGAGTTCTACTTCCCGGTTGATCTGAGTCAAATGACGAACATTGTACATGTGGATTATACGGCGGGTGAGCAACCGACCAACAACGGATGGAATGTGCTCGTATCGCCGCTCACGCATACGTTTACCAATACCCCGCAACCGGAAGGCATGAAGATCAGTTGGATGCAGTTAGACGGTTCGTTCTTGCAAGAGCCGTTGACAACCGTAGCTCCGGCTATGACCTTCGCATACCAGGCTGTTAAAGAAGGATCGCTCGTATTCGATGGTTCGAACGTGACAGTTCCGACCTTGGCTCCGCGCCGTGTAGCGGCAGTAGAAGAGGCTACGCGTATCCAATGGATGCATCTGGATATCAAGGATGCGAATGGATTAGGCGACCAGACCAGCATCTATAGCCATCCGACGCGGTATGAACAGACATACAAGACCGGTATTGATGTGGCTAAACAGTCGCTCACTGCCTCGCGCGCGTTACTATATAGTTCGCACGCGTATGGAGAGATGGCCTTCGCCGGTGTGGCTGACGAACTGCTTGAGCAAGGCGTAGCCCTGACGGTTTATAGCCCGAAGACGCAAGAGTTGACGATATCGATGCGCGAGAACGAGTGGCTTGACCGTATGGCCTTCGTATGGCTCATTGATAAGGCTACCGGAGCGCAGATTGACCTGCTTGAATCGGATTATAGCTTCAGTGCTGAGGCTGGTACTACGGCCGGACGATTCATCCTCATGGGTGCCTTCTTTGCGCCGCAGATTACGACCGACAATGGTACGGTTCAGGGCGATGAGGACATCAAAGCAAAGAAGTTCATTTATAAGGATAAGATGTATATCCAAATTAACGGAGTCATCTATGATGCTACCGGTAAATTGGTCAAATAAATAAGGTATTAGAAAGGTATTAGTTTAGTTTTTAGCCTGTGAAGGTAAAATAGAGATCGGTAATGAATAGTAATGTTCAAACCCCTAAAAGTAGGGCAGTTTTGGTAGGGCTGTGTGCGGTAGCATTGTTCCTATGGACAGTAGCCGTATACGTCACCTACCAAGACGCAAAAATGGCGCGATATAACGTGTCAATCAAACCCGGAGCGGTGAACTACGGGACGCACTCGACGGTAACTATGCCGCCTGTGATGCGCACTTCGTATCGTCACTCAACCCCGATGATTTCGGGCGATGTCGTGCGTGCCTATGCGCATACCGGTCATGCGACGATGCCTGTGGCATCCAATGGCTCGAGTTCGGGCTTCCGCATCCATACTACGTCGTCTGCTACCGTGCATTCGATCGGTGGCGGCGGAAGTGCCGGAGGCGGAGGCATGATGAGTTCTATCGGTGGCTCTTCGTCGCGCGGAATCAACTATAGCGGAGGCGGCGTATCGATGCCGACGCTGGCGCTGAATACTTCGATATCTTCATCGCGTACGAGTACCGCTGAGGCATATACTTCTGTCGCCGCCGGTCCTAAACGCGTTAAACCGACCGATCCGGGTGATGAAGAAGGCGAATGGCGAGATGGAGGAGAAGGCGATTGGTGGTATTATGATGAAGACGGATGGCGTCAGCCTAATATAGGTGAGACGCGATATGATCCCTTCTTGGACTGCACCGTTGTATGGAACGGTTCGGCATGGGTGAAACAGAGCGAGTATGACCCGGGTGTTCCTGTGGGTGCTACGCCGTGGATATTGATGCTGTTGCTCGCTGGAGCGTATGCGCTGCGTTTGAGAATTAAATCGAGAAAATATACGAATCAATAATGCGTATGAAACGAATCAATCTATTGATGATGCTGGTGATTGCTGCGATGGGGCTCCATGCGGCTAATCCGGGCGATGCATGTCGCGTCGCTATTCCGTTGACGAAGGATTTTTCGGATACGATCCGTAAGGCCGGAATCGAGAAATGGTATTCGGCTACCACGTTTGATCTGCCTTTGGCGGTCGCGTTTGTGCCGGATAATGGAGAGAGCTGCCCCGCGCCGGAGGTGGAGATGGACTTTAGCTGTATCTCCGGATACTACGAGGATAGTATCCTTTGTAGCCTCTTCTGCAAGACAAGCGGTGGTAGTGGTCTCGATTTTAACTTGCCCTATAAGCAAACGCTTACCAAGGGAACTAAGGACGGGAAGTTCGCTTATACGCTTTCCTTGGGTGAGCGTTATCGCGACCTCTTGCTTAGCGTCGGTATCAGCTATAGCGTCACCGTATATGTGAAGGTGAAGTACCAATGCACCGGTGTGCTGACCTTGTTGCCGGATGCTTTTACCGATTGTATGGATGGAGCGAAGTTCATGCGTATTGGCGATACGGTGCAAGTAGTGGCGAAAGATAAGAACCGCCATGTCATCGTGCCCTACGTACAATGGCAGGAGGATACCATCATTTATTCGTGGACCGGTTCGCAGCCTTGCCAATTATCTGTAGCTAACACCTGTGATTTTGATCCGACGGATAATACGGATGGTAATATTATTCAATTTAAAACCATTCAGCCGAACGATACGATTAAGACCATGGCAACCTATATCTATGATTGGGTGCATAATCCCGCTTTCCCCAATAAGGCAGGTATGTATTATGCGAAATTCTATAGCGATGCGCCGGGCGTGTTGAAGGTTACCAAAGCCGAGCAGGCTCTTCCTGAAGGGAATGCTACTCTGCTCCGTTATGATAGAACCTATGCTTTGGATGCAAATTCGGAAGAGGTGTTTGCCATCCCTCGTTCGTGGACCCGAGATGTGCAATTTTCGACGCCTACGGCGCACCTGTTCACTATGATGATCGCTACTTCGGCCTCCTTTGACGATGCGGTGATTCTGAAGAAATATGCTTTTGAGAAAACCGCTAACGGACGATGGATTGGAATACTCGGTTCGGAACTGAAGACGTTCTGGAACCAACTGCCGAATGATAAGCATTATCTTTATATCCGCTTCGTTTGTACGGAAGCTACGACAGTTATGCCGGAGCTATGGGCAGTCTCTGCGTGCTATACGAATACGAAAGACCGCGTCTTAGTACCCGGTACTACAAGGACTATTAACAAAGCCTCTTATGACGTATATCGTTTGTCGTATGCAGACTGGGTAGGCGGCGATATGACGATTACCTTCTCGCTTAATAGAAACTGCGAAGTGTATATCGCAGATACTTGTGGTATGAATAAGAGTAAGCCCGATGCCCCTTACTGGTTAAAAAAAGGCATCGCGAAAAGCACCGCTCCGCTCGTAATCGGCGCAAACGAGATAGCTTCATGGAACGATAAAATCAACGAAGAAGGTTGTTTCTATGCTATGCTCTATGCGAACGTAAATGGTACCCGCAAGGTGACCCTGTCTACTAATGCGCCTGCTGAGAAGGATCCTGTTTATCCCGCATCGACGATTGCGGTGGTATGCGATGGAGGCAAAATAGTGGTCAATGTAAGCGAAGCGCAGACGATAACCGTCATCGATGAATTGGGTGAGGAGAAGGATAAATGGGATGCTGAACCCGGTACGCCTCACGAGCTCAATTTGACCCCCGGAAGCTACACTTTAGCGAGCGAAAAGGAGAAAATTTCGCTAAAATTGTAGAAAAATTGATAGAAATGCATAAATAATTTGGAGGTACGAAAAATTTTTTGTACCTTTGTCGCCAATTTTGTTGTGCACGTATGTGTGTAATATGCGCACGCTGCGTGTGAAGAAGAGGAACGTGAAAGAAAGTTTTCAAAATAGTATCCGTTTGCTGGTGGCCCTGCTGATGATGGCGGGGGCGTTTTCTGCATATGCTTACGACGCAGCCGGTACGACGGCGGACCGAGCTACGCGTATCGTGAAGCCTACTGTCTTGACCGTCCAGAGCGGAAGCAATTATGTACGTATCGAGCCGGATCATCTACCGGCTACGATCGTCTATATGTCCGATGATATGTTTGCTCCGATTCCGGCGGCCCTGATGATGAGCGATACGCTGCAGGCTGAGCGCTTGTTCGAGGATTGCCGTATGGGTTGGAAATGGACCATCGGCGAAGAAGAGAATGCCGCGATTGTGGAGATCAAGGCCCACGAGAGCGCGATGATTGATGTCAATCCCTATGTATGCCAAGTGACGTACAGCGATACGACGGCTACGGTTTGCAAGGGTATCGAGTGGAATGGTGCGTGGATCGAGGAGGACGGTGATTATGAGAAGGTGCTCATCAATGCCGCCGGTTGCGATTCCGTTCGTACGCTGCATCTCACGGTGTTTAAGCCTGTCGATCGTGATACGATAGCCGAGGCATGGGATAGCCTCTTCTGGCAAAATACCTGGTATCGTATCAGCGGCGAGTATCCCAAGCAGATGGAGGACGCGCATCATTGCGAATATACCTATACGCTGAACCTGACGATTCATACTACCTATCGCGATACGACGCGTGCCGAGGGATGTGAGGTTGTTACGTTCGAGAAGAAAGAGTACGCTGCGGAGGGCATTTATGAGTTAGATACCACGATCCTTCCGAGCGCCGATCGTACCATCCGATATGTGCAAGTCATCTTGGGCAAATGTCCGAAGGATACTACAATCTATTTCTGCGCCGGCCAGAACACCGAGCATATCCAGTATGGCGCGGATGGCTCTATTCTCCGCTATCGTCAATATAATTACACCTCTCCGGCCGATTGGAATTATATGGAGGGTGTGATCCTCAATACGGAGGAGGGACGTACTTTGGTGGATCTGAACCGCGCTGAGAATAACCTCTATAGCTATTATGTAGCCCAGATGACGCCGGTGAAGAGCATCGTTTGGTCTTTCCGCGCGGCGGACGAATCGAGCTATCGCGTGGTGGAGGCAGAGCAAGAACCGCAATGGTTCGGGGCCGGAGAGATGGCGCTGGTGGTACGATTCCTTTGCGGACAGGCTTACTACAGCGGTTTCTCGACCAATACGCAAGATCTGCCGATGAATCAGGCCGAGACGCAAGGACGTAAAATCTTGATGAACGGGCAAATCATCATTCTGCGTAATGGCGTACGATATACAATTTTAGGTACAAAAATAGATTAAAACTTACTCATGAAAACAAGATTATTCATACTGCCAATGCTACTTGTGGCAGTAAGCGCGATAGCCAAAGAAGGCAATCCGCCGACGAGCGATACCACTTCCTGTGAATGGCAGAAATGGTATTATGATGCCCCGGATTTCTTCTGCGAATGTGAGTATAACTCCATCCCATTCTCCTTCCCGGTAGATACTATCATCTCCGACACCACATGGTGGACCGCTACGGTGGAAGACATGCGCAAAGGTATTTCCGCTTATTGGTTCGCAGATTGCTCTGTGACGATGGAGGTATATGCGCTCTGCGTAAGCAATACGCCGACTATTGTGCAGAAGGTGGGAAAAGATAAGATGTGCGAGATGGACGTGGCGGAGATCAATAAGAAACTGGAGGAGATGGAGAACTTATCCTTCCTCACTGCTCTGACCCCGCATATCCGCGTTTATCCGAATAAAGTTGGCGGATCGGGACATGTCTATTGCTATCCGTATAACCAAGGTCCGCATTCGACCTGTGAAAACCCGCTCCCGTTGATTCCCGGTATGACCTATGTATGCGACAAGGCGGAGAATGTATATCGTCTTGAAGCCGCAAAGATGCCTTCCTCGGGCAACACGTTTGTCGTTTGGAAGCAGAAAAAGAACGAGCCGGCGGAAGTATGGTTGACCATTGATGAATGCGAGGGAGAAGAAGTGGGTCGCGCTACCTTGTCCGATTCGCTGCATGTATTCCAACCCAATGCCGAGATGATAAAGGAGGCCAAGACAAGCAAACGGACCTTGTGGCTGCATGTCAAACATGACGAAGGTATCGTAGGACGTATGGAGTACTACCTGAATCCCAAAGTGGAGGAGTCCGGCTCCTCTGTATCCCGGACTACGTGTCTTGGCAAGACGCAGACGTTTAACCAGCGCAGCTATAGTATCGACACTACCTTTGTTGATACGGTTCGCATCGGTATCGATACGCTGCAGACCACGCCGGTGACCTTCGTCTTTACCCAGCCGGCGGTTACGTATGATACCCTGAAAGTGGATGCTGCAACCCTCAGTAGAGGATATCGCCATACGGCAACGGGTGTCGTGCTCTTCGAATACGGAGACACCCTCATCGATGTGGTAAAGACCAATACCTGCACCAAGCGATATCTGGTTACCGTCCTGAATCCGGAAGGTCTTGAGACGGTGAGCAAAGCGCGCAAAGCACGTAAAATCATAGAGAATGGGCAACTCTTCATCCTTTTGGATGATCGCAAATACAATGTCTTAGGACAACCCATAAACAAAGAATAAACAAACAACTTTAATATTAACAAAAATCAATCAATCACATGAAGAAGTTTTTCTTACTTATCATGGCATCGATGATGGCTGTCTCTATGATGGCTGTTGGAACGGGCGATGGTAGTTCAAAGGCAAACGCTATTGAATTTGATTGGGACAAGGCTAACCCCCACGCAGCTGGTACCAAATGGTACCACGTTGACTTGACTCCCCTCTATCAGGAGGAGAACCCCTCGTTGACGCTGTATGTGACCAACCCGAGTCTTGATAAATCAATAGAAGTTAGCATGACGGCTACTGTGGCCGGTGAGACGGAGACGAAGCATTACACCCTTTCCCCTCACGAGCACCAGATTTATTCTGCGAATGCAACGATGCTTGTTCAACTGCATCAGACGGAGATTTATCTCACGCTGACCACGGATGGTGAAGTGCTCATGAGTGCTAAGGTATTCGAGGCTTCGGATCTCGATGAGACCTGTAAAAACGCTAAGGAGCTCAAGTGGGACACTGAGATGACCCAAACCGAGGGTTATGCCGCTTGGTGGAAAGTGGATTTGAGAGGCATCAAAGACACGGTTAACTACCCCACGAAAGATGCGTGCGTAACCATCACCAACGCTGGTACGAAAACGGTGAACCTGAAGACCGGTCAGTCGCTTGACTGTCCTTCGTCCGGTTTGACCAAGCGTAACTACACCCTCGCTGCAGGAGAGTCTATCGTAGACACTATCCCGCAAAGCATGATCTTGAGCGTATATCCGGATGAACTCTATTTCAGCATTGAGAACCTCGAGGCTCCGGTGAAGATGAAGGTCGAGATGGTAGAGCGTCCTATTGTTCCGGTTATCTCCGACACAGAGACTTTCAAGGAACTCCACGTAACCGACACGATCGAGCCGCTGGCTGCTAAGACCTACTATCGTATCAAGGTAGCTGACATGGATTCGATGGCTAAGTATGAGCCGGAATTCACCTATCGTAACGTAGGTACTACTCCCGCGAAAGTAACCATCAAGATGGCATTCGAAGTTCCGGCTTACGGTACCTCCAATACCACCTATGAATTGGCACCGGGTGAAGAGCAAATCGTAGTTTACAAGAAGAACATGCTTGATGGTATGCAAGGTACAGAGTACATCTACCTGCTGACCGAAGTTACCGGAGACGTGAACTTCTATGGCCGTTTCAAACACGTACGTGAAGGTAAGGCTTGTAAGACCAATATCGACTTCAACTGGGAGACCGGTCATACGCAAGAGGCTCGTACCACTCAGTGGTATGCCATCAACGTAGCGGATGCACGCGATGACATCCGAGATATCGTTGTTCACCTGATCAACCAAGGTACGGATGCCGCTTCGGTAAAAGCATCGCTGGCATTCTCTTGCCCGTATATCGACGTGCAGGAGCTGACTCGTACGATTGCTGCAGATGGTCAAGAGTTTACTCGTACCCTCGGCTATTCGATGTATTCGATGTTGACCGATACCGTTTGGCTCGGTCTGGAGACCAGCGAGGATCTGAAGTTCTGGGCTACCACCAAGCCGGCGCAAACCAATGAGCCGGATAAAGCCTGCGAGAAAGCCGAGATCTTCAACTGGGATGACGGTGTAGTACTGAAGAAGGATACTACCGTATGGTATAAGATCAATATGGAGGAAGTACGCAAGAAAGCCGCTAAGTTCCCGACTGTATTTGTTCAAAACCTCAGCACCGATGCAGCTGCGAACATCACCGCAGAGTTGTCGGTAGAGTGTCCGGATTCGATTGAGAACCAGAAACGTTCTACTACGATTGCTGCGAACGGTATTTATACCAAGCAGTTGTCGCGTAACTTGTTCGAGAATATCGTTCAGGACGAGATCTATCTCTGCGTTCGTTCTACGCAAGACATCTCTATTCAGATTCGTCTGACCGAAGAGGCTGCCGGTACAAGCTGCTCATCCGCAATCCCATTCAACTGGGCTTCCGGTAATACCCAGGCTGCGAATGCAAACCTCTGGTATGTAGTTGATCTGCAACCGATTATCGAGAGCGGTGAAGACCTGAAGTTACACCTGCAGAACCGCGATAACGCGGAGTGCACCGGTTTCATTCAAGTGGCTTATAGCTGTCCGCTAGAGGATGCAACTTCGTTGCAGAACTATAAGTTGGCTGCCAATGCACAGAAGGATGTTACCATCCGCAACTCTGCCATCGAGTCAATGACCGATGGTGTGGTTTATGTAAACATCCAGGGATCTACTTCCCTCCGCTTCTGGGCCGATAAGATCACTCCGGATCTGTTCGATACGATCTATGCTTCGGAAATCGACCATATCGATACCCTCTACTGGGATAGCATCTATACCCAGACGAAGGATACCGCATGGTATATCATTCCGCAATCGCAAATCGATTACGTTCGTAATATCGAAGAGAAAGTGACGCCGGTAGCTCACTTGATTGATGCTTCTAATTCGGCAAAGACCATCACGGCTGAGGCTGCATTTGCATTCCCGATTAACAAGACGATGATGTCTAAGACGAAAGAATTGAAAGCTAATCAACACTTCTCCGATACCATTCCTGTAGGAACGTTCGACCAAGTGCTGAAGAAAGATTCGATCATCATCCGCGTCATCCGCAAGAGCGGTACCGGTGACTTCCAGTTCGGTGCTAAACTCGTGAAGGCATATAGCGGTAACGATCCGAAGGATGCACGTCCTATTCGTATGAATGCGCTCTATACCCAGTCTCCGAACACCGAGATGTGGTATAAGGTGAAGACGGCTGACCTGAAGAAGGAGAAAGACCTGTACAACAAGGTAATGTACGTGATCGGTAAGAACGCCGGTATGGGTGCTGCGAAAGTGAAAGTAGCCGTTTACGATGGTTACAAAGCGAAATATGAGAAGGAAGATGACCTGCTCATGGATCGCGGCGAGAGAACCTTCAAGAAGGGTGAAACGAAATCGCATAATGTGCCTGCACAGGCTGTTTACGGTATCGGTGATGTAGAACTCTACATCAAGATTCGTACGACGGACTCGCTCGTATTCGAGACGAAGTTCAACGGCGAGTACGCTCCTATCGCTCCGGATGCAGCACAGCAAAAGGCTCAACTCCTCGTTCCGAATGTACAATATACGCTTCCGGGCGACAACAAGCCGCACTGGTATCAAGTATGTATCCCGTATATCCAGAATAACTACATCTACGTAGATGGATCGACGCTGGAGTATGAACTGAATGGTGAAACTACGATCGAAGCTACTGCTACCTTCCAGGATACGATGACCTGCGCAATGCCGGTTCGTACACGTAAGATCAATAAGAGCGGTACTGGTTCAAAGACGATTCGTGAGTTGATTGACCGCGCTATCACAAGAGCCGGATATAAGTACGATATCTCCAGTACAGCTCCGGAGTATATCGATAGCTTGCTCCACCGCTTCATCACGAAGGATTCTGTTACCCTGTACGTACGCCTTAAATCTGATAAGGATATTACGTTGCGTCTGAATACCCCGCAAACGACCGGTGATGCTTGCACCAATACAATGGCATTCGACTGGGAGCACGGTAATGTGAACCCGGAGGGTAATACCACCTGGTACATGGTTAAGTTGGATCCGACCCTCATTCCGGAAACCTGTGACCTTCGTCTCCACGTTAAGAACTGGTCGAATGTAGAAGCTTCTGCTACGGCTGGTCTCCGCTTCATATGCGAAGAGGAGCCGATGGTAACCGTTACAAAGACTGTTCCGGCTAACGATGAGCGCACTCAGGATATCGACCGTGACCTGCTCGATAATATGGGCTGGCCGAGCAATATGCTGATTGAGTACTTCTCTGATCAGTCTACCCATATCTGGATGGAACTCATCCCCAACACCCCGCGTGAAACGATCCGTGAGACTGTTACGATCTACGCTTGTCAAGGCACTGACACCCTCGTAGATGGTATCAATCATACGATCGATAGCACCGACGTAAGCTCGCTTACTTGGGAGACCGTATTTGAGTTGAAAGATAATATTAAGGCGGCTATGTACGACTCGATCGTAACCTATGAGGCTGTTGTTCTGATTGATCCGAAGTTCCCGACCTTCGAGGAATTTGCTGACCTGCCGGTTATCAAGCGCGGTAGCGCAATTGATGTAACGGCTGCAGATACATGGCTCAAAACGTATTTGGCTGCGGCTAAGACCGATAAGATCAAGGCAGTTAAGGCGATTGCATGGCAATACAGTACGGATGGCGTTAACTTCGCAGCTGTAGATGCAACCCCGCTTTCGACCGAGCGAGTTAACATCAAGTATGTAGTTGACTTGCAGTGCGGCGACCGGTTCGACGATAACCTCTATAAGAATATCGTTCGTGATACTACGTATGTAACCGCATGTAACTCGTACGATTGGGTAATCTCTGCGGCTGAGACCAAAAAGTATATCACGGATACGATTGATTCCGTTGTAATCTTCGCTACCTATCTGGGTGATAGCATTGCTTACCTCAACTTGACGGTAAATAATCCGTTCCAGGCTGACCTTGAGTTAGTTCATAAGTTCGGTAATCGTCTGTTGATGGTCAACCGTAACGACATCAACTCTATCCCGGGTTGGGAGAATATCCTTGACTCGCTCGATAATGGTGCAGGTTTTGTGAAGTGGTATAAAGAGGCTACTCCGGCCGACGAACTCGTAGGTACCGGATACTACTACACCTTGGCAAGCGGCGAACCGCTGCCGGCAGGTGATACCTACTATGCTGTTCTCGACATCCCGGCTACCACAAGTACCTGTGGTCTGAAGGGTGAGACTGAGCACTATACCATCCCTGTTGGTGCAGGCGCACCGGCTCTCATGCCGTCGCTCGCTAAACCGAGTGAGAATATCCAGATCATCAACCTTAATCCGGAGGTAGAAACGACCATTCGTCTCTATACTTCTGAAGGTCTGCTCCAAGCTACCTACCGTGTGGCTGGTCAAGAGACCTATACGATTAAGGCTGCTGAGGCTCGTGGATTCTACATGGTAGAACTCAGCAACGACGAGATACAGTCAACCTTACGTTACATTGTTAAATAAGAATAGGAGGTAGCACAATGAAAACTATTAAATCAATTCTAGTTGTAGCCACCCTGATCTGCGCAACCGCTGTTTCGACTATGTCGGCTCAGCAGGCACAGCCAAAGCAACATACTTGGAAAGTGGCTAAAGGCGACTCCGTTATGATTAAACCTGAGTGTCAGCAATACCTCACGGGTGAGAAACCCTCCGTTTGGGTATACGACAAAGTACATACGGTACGTCAGTTAGGTTCGAAGCGCTTCCCCGAAGGTGTTCTTCTGATGAATATCTATTCTTGGATTTGCGAAGAGTGCTTAGTTCCTGTTCATCCACGTGAGGCGCAACCTGAGCAACCCGCTGAGGAGCAAGTTGAGACTACTCCGGCAGAAGGTACACCGGCTGAGACCTCTCCGGCTCAAAAACCGGCTGAGGAGACTCCGGCGGTAGAGCAACCGCAAGAAGAGCGTGAGCTCGTAGACTTCGATGCAGTTACTGCTGAATCCGCTAAGGGTGACTCCGTTAAATCGAAACAGAAATTCGGCGGTAAGTACGATCGCTTCACGATTGGTCTCCGCGGCGGTGCTTCGTCCTTGATGCACCAAGCCGACAAGGGTAACTGGACCTGCGGTGGTGATGTGGTATTGGATCTCCAATATGCGCATTACTGGACCAAGGATGGTCGTCCTGTAGATCTCGGTTTGATCGTAGGCCTCGGCGTCGGTTATATGCAGAGTGGTCTGAAAGTGGACAACGATTGTACGTCCTTCACCAAGAGTGGTGTAGACTATACCGTGTTCGCTTCGAATATCAAAGAGACCGACCATCAGTTGCAACTCGAGGTACCGTTGATGTTCTCCTTGATCTCGGAGACGGGAGTATTCTTCAACATCGGTCCGAAGTTCATGATTCCGGTTTATAGCCCGTACAAGCAGACTGTAGACCAGAACAATACGCATATCACTGCGTACTTCCCGAATGAAGGTATCACCGTTACCGACGAGACTGTAACCGGTAAGTATACCGGTCAGCAACCGACTGCTAAGAACGGCATTCAGTTCAATATCAACCTGATGTTGACGGCTGAGATTGGTTACGAGTGGGTTCTGAAGAGCGGTAACTCGTTCGGTCTGGGTGCATATGCAAATTACAGCGTATTCAATACCTTCAAGAATACCACCAGCACGGAAGGTCTGTTTGACTTAACAGCTCCGACCGAGACTTCGGCGGCTATTCTGGATGTTCAATCCGCTACGAAGACTTATGCTGACAAGCTTGGTTACTTCGATGCAGGTTTGAAGTTGGCTTACCACTTCAACTTCCCGAAGAAGCGTCAGAACAAGGATTCGCAGTTGTTGAACGGCAAGAAGGCGAATAAGAAAGACGGAGCTCCGCGCGAGTAAGCATATGACGATACTGTGTATCGAAACTAGTACATCGGTTTGTTCGGCTGCAGTCTGCAAAGACGGCATGCCGATCAAGCAATGTATTTGCCGAGAAGGTAGCAACCATGCCCGGTTGCTACCTCGCTATATAGAGGAATTGCTCTCGTTTGCGCGGGAGCAAGCCCTCGTTATAGACGCGGTGGCCCTCAGTGAAGGCCCCGGCAGTTATACCGGATTGCGTATCGGCACCAGTACTGCAAAAGGCTTATGCTACGGACTGAATGTCCCCCTCATCCCTGTTCCTACACTGCAGGTGTTATGCGAAGCCGCTAAAGAGCAATCACCAATCACCAATCACCAACCTTCCATCCTTCTCCCGATGATCGATGCGCGGAGAATGGAAGTATATACGGTGATTAATGGCGAAACAAAGGCCATAGTGGTAGAGAATGAAGAATCAATCACCAATCACCAATCACCAATCACCAATGACACCACGGTGTACTACTTTGGAGATGGTGCGGCGAAATGCGCGAATGTCTTCACTCAACCCAACTGGCACTTTATCCCCGATATCGTACCTCAGGCGCAATTCATGGGGGCGATAGTCGAAAGTCGAAAGTCGAAAGTCGAAAGTCCAAAGATGATAAGCGGGGCGGAACTGGCGTACTACGAGCCTTTCTATCTGAAGGAGTTTATCGCCGCGCCGAGTCATGTAAAAGGTTTAAATTAGAAAGAACCGGAGTCTAACCCTGCGTACTGGTCGCGATGAGGTCGCGGGATGGTCGCGGGAATGGAGGCTAAATATGCTCATATTACACAAACATATTCAAGTATCACGGTTAATCATTTTGGTATTAGCCGTAGCCTCTTTTATCTCTTGCTCTACCCAGAAAAACACATGGGCGACCCGGTCGTTCCATCAGACGAAAGTCAAATATAATATTCTCTATAACGGCAACATCGCGTACGACGAAGGCCTGAAGGCCATTCGGGATGCCAATACCGATGATTATACGCGGATTCTGAATCTGTATCCCGTATCGAACCATGATGCAGCATCGGCAGCTGCGTCTCAGATGGATAAGACCATCGAGAAATGCCGTAAATGTATTAAGTTGCATTCCATCAAAACGAAACCGAAACGTGACCCGAAAAAGGCCAACGATCCCAAATATAAAATATGGTTGCAATCCGAGGAATTCAATGCCAATATGTCGCTCGCATGGATGAGACTCGGTGAAGCAGAGTTTCATAAAGCCGATTTCTTAGGCGCTGTCAGCACCTTCAATTATATCATCAATCATTATCAGAACGATCCGGATATCATCGCGCAGTGTCAGTTATGGATCTCGCGTGCATATGCCGAGATGGGGTGGCAATACGAAGCAGAAGATATGCTGCAGCGTGTGCGTATCGATGCGTTGAGTCGTAAGCA
>SAMEA3663084__coassemble_309_pt1 | contig 17415 bp, 10 predicted proteins | sample SAMEA3663084__metabat2_low_PE_028 | metagenome-assembled genome bin SAMEA3663084 (sample SAMEA3663084) | pig gut metagenome | biome: pig gut; feature: pig-associated habitat; material: faeces | place: France | collected 2012 | reverse complement strand
GCGGCATGCAGCTCTATAGCGCTGAGGTGACCGGCGTAAGCTACGAGAAACTCAGTCCGCGAATCGCCGACACCGCCAAACAGATGTGGCTGACATACATCGTCCTAACCATCACCCAGATAGCCTTGCTGGCCCTCGAGGGCATGCCCCTTTTTGACTCCATCTGTCACTCTCTGAGCACCATCTCTACGGGCGGTTTCTCTACCCGCAACGACAGTATGATCAGCTACAATGCCGCGATCCAATGGACCACCGCCATCTTCATGTTCCTCTCGGGTATCAATTTTACCCAGTTGATCTACCTCTTCCGCGGCAAGCCGAAGCGGCTCTTCAAGGACGAGGAGACGCGATGGTACGCGATTGCGGTCCTGATAGCTACCCTCTTCCTCTCTTTGGGATTGTTCATTCATTACGGTATCGGGCACGACATAAGCAAGATCGTGGAGATGGAGAATTTCTTCGCCACGGCAGAGCGCTCGCTGCGAAAAGGTTTCTTCATGGTCTGCACGGCGATGACCAGTACAGGCTTTGCGGCGAGCGATTATATGACCTGGCCGAAACTGCTGTGGGTGTTTGTCTTCTTCCTGATGTTTACCGGCGCTTCGTCTGGTTCAACCGCCGGAGGTATCAAATGGGTGCGGATAGGTATCTTCGCCAAATCCGCGCTGACAGAGATCAAGCGTCGTATCCACCCCAACGCCGTCATCCCCGTGCGTTTTAACGGTCACATCGTGCGCGAGCAGACGACCAGTAATATCATGGCGTTCATGTTCTTCTATATCGCCATCATCGTGGTGGCAGTGTTGATCTTCTGCGCTTCCGGCGTGGCTTTCGACGAAGCGATCGGAACGGCAGTCTCAGCGATCGGCAATGTAGGTGTCACCATCGGACAGTTCGGCCCTTCTTCGGGAACGTACGCAGACTACCCCACCGTAGCCAAATGGACTGCGACCTTTGTCATGCTCATCGGACGTCTGGAGATATTCACAATCTTACTCCTCTTCAGCCGTTCACTGTGGAAAAAATAACATGCGTCCCTACAAAGTCCTTCTTTTCATAGCCTGTGTAATGGCGTGTCTGGCAGCACTATGTCTGGTGCTACCGCATCATATTGCCATAGGCGAAAAAGAAGTGCGCTGGCCTACCTTAGCCGAAGTGCTGGAGAGGGAAGAAGCCTACCCACAACCCCTCCCCGAAGAAGAGGAGGAGAGTATAATCGATCCTGACACAATTGTTCCCTCTCCGGACACAATTGTTCCGGAGAAGTCGGCAGAGAACCCCAAACCGGTTATTCCAAAAGTAGCCGTCGATTCTACTACTGACAGTCGCCAATTCCTGTCCTCTTTCTATGCGGCGCTGCAGGAAAGCGGCGAATGCAAAGTGCGGGTGATGCACTATGGTGACAGCCAGATTGAGGAGGACCGAATGACGATGCAGATTCGCGAACAACTCCAGAAACAATACGGAGGACGCGGAGTCGGATTGATGCCGCTTTTGCAGACCATCCCTACCCGCACGACACGGCAGGAACTGCGTATGAACGGTCGTCTCATCGGTCCCTCGCAAGCGCAACAGGGGCCCAAACGCTATCTGGTTTACGGTTTTAAACGTGACCAACGGGAAGACGGCATGTATGGCGCAATGGGGCAGGTTGCCTGGATGAACGATAGTCTGGTCAGTGGCAGCGAAGACCTCATTGCCATGTGCAAACCGCAGTCGGCGAGTGCGCATTATGACGAATGGCGCATCTTCGCTGATACCTCTATCCGTTATACCACTTCCGGTGACACCGTGCATCTCATGGGTCGCGGTGCTGTATATGGTCTCTCGCAAGAAAGTCGCACCGGTTTCATCGTAGATAACATTCCCATGCGCGGATGTCTGGGTATGGTATTCACCAAGATGGACTCGGCGCAGCTGCGTGATTTCTATCGTTCAGAGAATGTACGACTCATCATCCTGCAGTTCGGCGGGAATGCCATTCCATCCAATGAGAAACCCGAAACCATTCGCGGATTCGTGCAGGGCTATCGGGATCAGATTCACTTCCTGCGCAAATGCGCTCCCGACGCAGATATCCTCTTTATCGGCCCGAGCGATATGATGCGCTTGGTGGATGGCGAATGGCAGACTTATCCGATGGTGCCGTATATGGACCGGCTGCTTCGCAAGATGGCCATGGAAGAAGAGATAGCCTATTTCAGTCTGTACCAATGGATGGGCGGAGCAGGGAGTATGTTACGTTGGCAAGAAACCGGTTTAGCCGGTTCTGACGGTGTCCATTTCTATCGAAGCGGGGCTCGTAAAGCCGGTAATGCCGTTGTCTCCTGGCTCCTCGAACCAATCACCAATGACCAATCACCAATGACCAATCACCAATGACCAATCACCAATGACCAATCACCAACAATCAACCCTTTGAACTTCCTCCACCACATATTAGCCTTTGATGAGAACAGTCCGCTGCTCTTCACCCAGTTTTATTTCTGGGCATTCTTCGCATTGGTCTATGCGCTGTTTGCGTTGATTATGGAGCGTATTCCAAATAGCTGGGGCAATAAGAAACTCCATTTGCGCAACATCTACCTGTTCTTCGTCAGTTGGTTCTTTTACTATAAGACCAGCGGACTTTTCCTGCTGATCTTGGCCTTCATCACCCTATCCGACTGGCTCATCGCACGGCAGATTCACAAATCACAAATCACCCATACCTTCAGATCGTGCCGTCAGGCAAAGAATTACCAATCACCAATACCCAAAATCTTACTGGCTCTTTCCGTGACAATAGACTTGGGTCTGCTCGCATATTTCAAATACGCGTATTTCATTACGAACGCGGTGAACGATATCTTCGGTGCGGACTTCCGGGTGTTTGATATCTTCGCGTACATCGGCAACGGTTTTGCGCAAGCGGGCCGATTCTCCGTGGATACCATTATCTTGCCTGTAGGTATCTCGTTTTATATCTTCCAGGTCATTTCCTACACCGCCGATGTTTATCATCAGCGTATAGAACCGGTCAAGAACATTTTCGACTTCGGATTTTATGTATCCTTCTTCCCGCAATTGGTAGCCGGACCTATCGTGCGTGCCGAGGAATTTATTCCGCAGCTGTACAAACCCTTCCGTCTCAGTCGACGTGCCTTTGGTATTGCTGTCTTCTGGATTCTGAATGGCTTGGCGAAGAAAATCATCATGTCCGATTATCTCGCGGTAAACCTCATCGACCGTGTCTTTGACAATCCGCTCTTGTTCTCCGGTTTTGAGAACCTGTTTGCGCTCTTTGCATACAGTCTGCAAGTCTATGCGGACTTCTCGGGTTATACCGATATCGCGATTGGTGTAGCGATGCTGATGGGTTTCTACCTGCCGATGAACTTCAACAGCCCGTATAAGTCGCAGAATCCGCAGGAGTTCTGGCGTCGCTGGCATATGTCACTTGGTCGCTGGCTCAAGACCTACCTCTATATCCCTATCGGAGGAAACAGACGCATCGGTTTCAGCACCTATCTGTGGCTCACGATCATCGCCCTTGTCTCTGCTGCCCTTACCGGTTGGTGGCTCTGGATCCTCATCCCTGCGGCGGTGTTGATGATTGGTGTCTTTGTGTGGGACAGAATAACTAGACAGCCTGGTATGCCTAGTACGACTAGTAAACTTATTTACTCGAACCTCAACTCCTTCATCACGCAGGTCTTGGGTGGTCTCTGGCACGGCGCCAGTTGGAACTTCATCATCTGGGGTGGTATCAACGGTATCGGAATGATTGTCAATAAGATCTGGCGGGTGATGAACTGGCATGTACGCTTTGCGTCTATGACGTTGCTTACCGCAGGACTAATTTTCGCCGATTACTTCACCAACCTGCCGGTATGGCGACTCTTTGCCTTCTGGGCTGCTATCGTATGGTTTGGTACAACTATCCGCTATGTCTATTGGATTTGCGAAGGCGCGGAGAACAAACTCACCAAGGCATTAGGCACCGCTTGGGCTGTTCTACAGACCTTCACGTTCATCACCTTCACGCGTCTCTTCTTCCGTTCGTCCAGCAACCTGGATCCGGCTACAGCGAATGAAGTAGCCTGGGCAACGGCAAAAAATATGGTGAACCAGATTGGCGGCGCATGGAACAACAGCATCATCCCGGATTTCCTTTGGGAGTATCGATGGGTCGTAGCGATGTTCATTGCCGGCATGGTCATTCACTGGCTACCGACGAATTGGAAAAGACGCTATCGCTTAGCTTTCAGCGCTATGCCGATTTGGGCGATCGTGATAGCTGTCTGCCTCGCTATCATCGTCATCTATCAATTCGTCTCCGCCGAGATGCAACCCTTCATATATTTTCAGTTCTAATGAAGAGTACAGAATACAGAGTACAGAGTACAGACCAAATCAGTCTTGGTCAGACCCGGAAGCGATCTGTCAGTGAAACGGTCTGTCAGCAGAGCGGTCTGTCAGGCGAAGCCGGTCTGCCGGCTATTATCGGCATCACAGGAGGAATAGGAAGCGGAAAGAGCACTATTGCACGCGAGTTGGTGAAGCGAGGCTTTGCCGTCTATGACTGTGACAAAGAGGCGAAACGTATCATCGCCGAGAATAAGGACGTCCAGCAACAGATCATCAACTTGTTCGGCGAGAAATCATTTGTCAATGGGGTATATAATACGCAATATATCAGTAAGTGCGTATTCTCTCCTTCCCTTCAGGGGAGGTCGGGAGAGGCTCTTCTTGCGCAACTCAATGCGATTATTCATCCTGCAGTTGGCTTGGATATCATGAAACGCCAGCCCGATTTTGTGGAGTCCGCCATTCTCTTTGAGTCCGGCCTTAACCTCCTCTGCCATCGTATCATTGTCATCGATGCTCCGGAAGACATCCGTATCGCCCGAACCATCGCCCGCGACTACCACGGCGATGCTTCTCCTGCCAATATCAATAAGGTTCGTGCTCGCCTACACGCGCAACACATCCCTCAAGGCGATCTCACTCTACTCAACGACGGCCACACTCCCATCCCTGAATTAGTGGACGAGATTTTGGCTGTTTATTAGTGTCCTGTTCCCGCCGGTATTCCGGTGTCCTTTGTGCATTATTCCGGCATCTTATGCCGGTAACGTTCGCCCTGCTGTCTACTCCTCGCCGCTATTCCGGAGAGCCAGTTTCGTCCATTGCGTCCAAATTGCATTTGGACATTTTTACAGAAAAATCTCCCTTTTCTTGCATATATCATTTTTTTGTTGTACCTTTGCACCCGCAAAGGTTTTATAACCTCGTCGCTTGCCGACGTAAAACAGCAAGGACATAAAAAAGGCGTTTATTGACGTTGTTTGCGACTAACTGAAATCTTCGCAACATTTCATTAGAATAAAGTCCAGACAGCAAGATGAATGTCCCGTGGGTATGTTATACATGCCACGCCCTGCTATTGGCGGGGTGGGTTTAGCATATCGGGCGTGGAATTCGGTTGTTTTTCTACTTTATTCGGGGATTGCGAAGCCCTCAGTTAGCGTGAAGAATAGACGAACTTCACGCTTTTTAGTGTGTATCCTAAAAATCTAGGACTTCTAGAATATCTAGGATAGCGCAGCGGTCTAGGAAACTAGTTAACTATAATAAACGGAGAATGCCTCCTGCCAAATAGTAAATTGGAGGATAATTAAAAGTTGCGCCCGACACGAATACAGGGCAACACTTATGAAACACAGATTATTCACATTCTTGCTTGCAATGATTGCAAGCGTAGGAACAATGTTCGCCGAAACTTATTCCGGGTCATGTGGCGAGAACTTAACATGGTCCCTGAACACCGAGGACAGTGTATTGACTATCAGCGGGACGGGATTCATGGAGTCTTTCAATAATACCTCTGATAATCCATGGTATGTGCATCGCACTGCTATTAAATCGGCAATCATTGGCAGCGGTGTTACAAGCATTGGGAAGGCTGCTTTCTATGATTGCACCAGTTTGACCTCTGTGACGATTCCCAATAGCGTCACGTTCATTGAAGTTGATGCTTTCAGTAAATGCAGCGGTTTGACCTCTGTGACGATTCCCAATAACGTAACAAGCATAGAAAATGGTGCTTTCGAATGGTGCAGCAGTTTAACCTCAATGAATATTCCTGATGGTGTGACAAAAATAGGAAGAGATGCTTTCCGATATTGCAACGGCTTGACTTCTGTCTCTATTCCCGTAAGTATCACGCAAATAGCAGCATATGCATTTGAAGGTTGTAATGGGCTTACAAGAGTGAATATAACCGACCTCACGGCCTGGTGTAATATAACATTCAATGGTTCAGGATCCAATCCTCTTAGTAATGCTAAACACTTATATTTGAACGATACGGAAATCACAAATTTAGTGATTCCTGAGTCTATTACTGATATAGGTAGTAATACCTTTTGTAATTGTAGTGGAATTACATCGGTGACTATTCCTAATAGTGTTACACGCATTGGAGAGGGAGCTTTTAGTAATTGTACTGGATTAACCTCTCTCGTTATCCCTAACAGCATTACACGCATTGATGGTGGCGCATTTTCAGGGTGTAGCGGATTGACTTCTATAGAAATTCCTAATAGTGTAACCACAATAGGTTCTTACGCCTTTTCTAATTGCTATGGTTTAACTTCTGTTACCATTCCGAATAGCATTACAAGAATAACGAAAGGTACTTTTTTCTATTGCAGTAATTTGATATCAGTAACAATCCCGAGTAGTGTCACTAGGATAGACGAAAGTGCGTTCTCTAGATGTTATGGTTTAACTAAAGTAAATATAACCGACCTCGCTGCTTGGTGTAATATAACATTCTCAGCATTAGAGGACAATCCTCTCAATGACGCCAGACACTTGTATTTGAACGATGTCGAAATCACTGATTTAGTCATCCCAGAATCTGTCACTAGCATAAGCAATTATGTTTTTTACCGATGCGAAAGTCTGACTTCTTTGACCATTCCCAATAGTGTTACTAGTATTGGCAGTTCTGCTTTCCATTGGTGTACTGGTATAACTTCCATAACTTGCAAGGCAGTTATTCCTCCAACGTCAAGCCCTTCTGCATTTCAATGGATCGACAAATTCACCCCTCTCTATGTTCCGGCGGAGAGTGTGGAGGCATACAAAGCCGCGGATGTATGGAAAGAGTTTACGAATATCCTGCCGATAGGAAGTGAATCAATGCCATATATTATTGCTTCCGGCACATGCGGTGCAGAGGACGACAACCTAAAATGGACCCTCACTAGCGATAGCGTGCTTACTATCAGCGGGACAGGAGCGATGGAGGATTATGAATCATATACTGCCACACTATGGTATTCGAATCGTGAGTCCATCAAATCCATTGTAATTAAAGAAGGAGTAACAAGCATAGGAAAACATGCTTTCTGTAGTCTCAATAACTTAACATCTGTCACTATCCCTAATAGTGTTACGGTAATAGGGAATTATGCTTTTGGAAGTAATGTGATTAACGGATGTAGTAACTTAACCGCAGTGCATATATCCGACCTTGCTGCGTGGTGTAATATAAATTTCAATGCATCTACTTCTAATCCATTGAACTATGCAAAGAATCTTTATCTGAATGGCACATTGGTTGAGGAGTTGGTTATACCTGATGGAATCACGAAGGTAAATGACTATGCTTTCTATAATTGTAGTAGCTTAACTTCTGTTACTATTCCTAATAGTGTCACCAGTATTGGTAAGAATGCTTTCAACAATTGCAAAAGTTTGGTCTCTGTGACGATTCCCAACGACATCACAAGTATAGGAAGTTCTGCTTTTGTCGGATGCAGTAGTTTGAATGCTGTGAATATATCCGACCTTGCTGCTTGGTGCAATATAAGTTTTAGTGCCGCTTCTTCTAACCCATTAAACAATGCCAAAAATCTTTATTTGAATGGCATCCTGGTGGAGAAAATAGTCATACCTAATGGAGTTACAGAGATTAATGATTATACTTTTTATAATTGCAGTAGTTTAACTTCTGTTACTATTCCTAATGGCGTCACCAGTATTGGAAGTTCTGCTTTCTATGGCTGTAGTAGTATGACTGCTGTTACGATTCCAAGTAGTATTACCACAATAGAAAGCAATGCTTTTAATGGCTGTAGTAGTTTGACGGCAGTGAATATATCCGACCTTGCTGCTTGGTGTAATATAAGTTTCAAAGCCTCTTCCTCTAACCCATTATACTATGCCAAAAATCTTTATTTGAATGGGACATTGGTTGAGGAATTAGTTATACCTAATGGCGTTACGAAGATAAATGACTATGCCTTCTCTAATTGTAGTAGTTTGACTTCTGCTACTATTCCTAATAGCGTCACAAGCATAGGAACATATTCTTTCTATGGTTGTAGTAGTATGACATCTATTACTATTCCTAATGGCGTCACCAGTATTGGAAGTTCTGCTTTCTATGGCTGTAGTAGTATGACTGCTGTTACGATTCCAAGTAGTATTACCACAATAGAAAGCAATGCTTTTAATGGCTGTAGTAGTTTGACGGCAGTGAATATATCCGACCTTGCTGCTTGGTGTAATATAAGTTTCAAAGCCTCTTCCTCTAACCCATTATACTATGCCAAAAATCTTTATTTGAATGGGACATTGGTTGAGGAATTGGTAATACCTAATGGCGTATCAAAGATTAATAAGTGTACTTTTTATAATTGCAGTAGTTTGACTTCTGTAGCTATTCCTAACAGTGTTACAACAATAGGGAGTTATGCTTTTAGCGGTTGTAGTGGTTTGACTTCTGTTACTATTCCAAATAGTGTCGATAGTATAGGGACGAATGCTTTTAGGGAATGTACCGGGATAACTTCTTTGACAATCTCTAATAGTGTTACAACAATAGAAAGTGCTGCCTTTTGGGGTTGTACCGGTTTGACCTCTATTACCAATCTCGCCACTACACCGCAGGCAGTAAGTACTTATGTCTTTGGTAACCCGGCAAGTAATACAGCGGTAGATTATTCGGTTTGCACCCTCTATGTTCCGGCGGAGAGTGTGGAGGCATACAAGACTGCGGATGTGTGGAAAGAGTTTCCACACATTCAGGCGATAGAAGGAAACACTCCTGAACCTTGCATCATTGCTTCCGGTACATGCGGTGCAGAGGGTGACAACCTCACATGGACGCTCAGTTGCGACAGCGTCCTGACCATCAGCGGAACAGGAGCGATGGCGGATTATAGTTCTGAACAGATTCCACAGACCCCATGGAATTCTTATCTATCAGAAATTAAATCAGTTGTTATTGAAGAAGGAGCCACAAATATTGGAAGATGGGCTTTCGGTAATTGCACCAGTTTGACATCGGTAGAAATTCCGAACAGTGTTACAAGCATTGGAAATAAGGCTTTCTGTAATTGCAGCGGTTTGACCTCTGTGACGATGCCCAATAGCGTCACCAGCATTGGAACTTGTGCTTTCGAAAATTGCAGCGGTTTGACCTCTGTGACGATTCCTAATAGCGTCAGCATCGGAGAATGGGCTTTCTATGAATGCACCGGTTTGACCTCTGTGACGATTCCTAATAGCGTCACAAGCATTGGAGATTATGCTTTCTATGGTTGCACCGGTTTAACCTCTGTGACGATTCCTAATAGCCTCACTAGCATTGGATGGGGTGCTTTCGAAAATTGCACCGGTTTGACCTCTCCGGTATATAATGCACATGTATTTGCGTTTATGCCAACCTCTTATTCCGGTGCATATACGATACCGGATGGAATAGAGTCCATTGCAGGAGTTGCTTTCTCGGGTTGCAGCGGTTTGACCTCTGTGACGATTCCTAATAGCGTCACCAGCATTGGATGGGGTGCTTTCCGTTTTTGCAGCGGTTTGACCTCTGTGACGATTCCGAATAGCGTCACCAGCATTGGACATGATGCTTTCATGGGTTGCACCGCTTTGACTTCAGTTACGATTCCTAATAGCGTCACCAGCATTGAATATGAGGCTTTCTATTATTGCACCGGCTTGACCTCTGTGACGATTCCTAATAGCGTCACCAGCATTGGATATAGTGCTTTCTATAATTGCACCGGTTTGACCTCCGTGACGATTCCCAATAGCGTCACCAGCATTGGAGAGTCTGCTTTCTCTTTAGTAGCTAACATTGTATATAGTGGTTCTGCAACCGGATCACCATGGGGTGCAAGAAGTATAAACGGATATGTTGATGGCTATTTGGTGTATAGTGACAATACAAAAACTAACTTACTTGCATGTTCTTCTGCTGCAACAGGAGACATAACTATTCCCAATAGCGTCACCAGCATTGGATATATGGCTTTCGCTGGTTGCACCGGTTTGACCTCTGTGACGATTCCCAATAGCATCACCAGCATTGGAGAGGGTGCTTTCTGTGTTTGCACCGGTTTGACCTCTGTGACGATTGAGGCAGAAACACCGCCGACATTAAGTCTCTCGGTTTTTAACAATACAAATAATTGTCCTATCTATGTTCCTTGTGGCACACTCGATGCATATAAATCGGCATGGTCAGATTATGCAGATAGAATAAAATATGAAGTAGAATATACAATCATTGGAAATGTAAATGATGCGAAAGCAGGAAGTGTTGATTATCCGACAAGTGCTTGTAGAGATGTAGTTATTACAGCCATCCCAAACTATGGTTACCATTTCACCCAATGGTCTGATGGTTTGAAAGACAATCCGCGTATCTTCCAGATAACGAAAGACACCGCTTTTACGGCAGAGTTTGCGTATGACCGCGTAGGTACTTGCGGAAAAGACTTGGCACTCGTTTGGTCATACGACCCGACGAACAAAGTACTGACCATCGGAAATGCCGGTTCGTTTACGGAAAACATGCAGTTTGGCGCAGAAGCGCCGAATGAAATGGAAGAACTGGTTATCGGCAACTCCGTCACCGCCATCGGCGAAAACGCTTTCGCGGGCATCAGTACGCTGAAGAAAGTGACCATCGGCGAGTCCGTTAATACCATCGGCGAACAAGCGTTCTATAACTGCGTGAACCTCGAAACAATCTTCAACTACCGCCAAACGCCGACCAATGCATACAGCACCGCTTTTGACGGAGTGGATAAGTTTGCTTGTTCGCTGTACGTTCTGCCGAGTTCGATTGATATGTACAAGGCAGCTGCCGTTTGGAGAGATTTCTACTATACCTACGCTATCGGCGCCGAAGAAACTACCGTGACCACGAATGATGTAACGGTAGAGCCGCAGGACAATGCAGCAACACTCACCTGGCCGACAAGCAACAATGCCGCATCTTATACCATCCAAATTACCAAAGATGGTGTAGTCTTCTGTACGTTGATCTTCAATGCCAATGGTCAATTAATAGGCATTGCTTTTGCGCCTTCTCGCGACGGACAAGCACATGCTCCTGCGGCTCTTATGACCGCCAACGGCTTGCAGTTCACAGTAACGGGACTGGATAGTGGTACTCAATACGGCTATAGCGTAACTGCAAAAGATGCCAATGATCAAACCGTCGCCACCTATTCCGGAGAGTTCACCACGACAAGCGAAGGTATCGCTACGGGCATCGACAATACTCCCTTCCCTTCAGGGGAGGGCCGGGGAGAGGCTCGTAAGCTCCTCCGCGACGGCCAAATCTACATCCTCCGCGGGGAGAAGGTTTATAATGCGCAAGGTGCGCTGGTAAAGTGACCAAGTAACTAAGTACAAAGTACAAATCTCACGGGCGGCTCAGTGAGTCGCCCGTGTGTTGTGTTCAGATAATCATAGATGTATTGTTAAAGCACCATATAAGTGCCGAAAATGTGTAAAAATCACAAGATATAGTGCTAAAAATGTGTAAAATTACACAAAAATAGTACTTTTATTTGTGTGACTCAAAAAAAAATAGTATCTTTGCACCGTTTTCTAAAATCGAGGAGGTCAGATATGCAAATAGAAAGAGATGCATTTGAGCAATTAAAAGCATGGAAAGCAAGTCCGCATCGTAAGCCATTATTGCTACAAGGAGCACGACAAATAGGCAAAACATGGTTAATGCGCGAGTTTGGCAAACGTGAATTTGAGTACGTGGCGGAACTGAACTTTGACGAAACGCCGGAGCTGCGCGACTTATTCGCACGAACCAAGGATACCAAACGCCTAATGAGTGAGTTAGCTCTTTATGTTCCTGTACCCATTGTCCCGGAACGCACTTTGCTCATCTTTGATGAAATACAGGAATCCGAAGCGGCGCTCAATTCGCTTAAATACTTCTGTGAAAATGCACCCGAATACGCCATTATAGCCGCCGGTTCTTTGTTAGGCGTAGCTGTGCGAAAAAAGAGCATGACCGTTCCTGTTGGAAAAGTGCAAACGATGTCGCTCTATCCGCTGACATTTAGAGAATTTTTGCGCGCTTCCGACCCTTCTACATTCGATTACATCGAGCAAAATCTTTCTCTTTCCCATCTACCTGAGATTATCATGTCCAAACTGACGGATTCTTATCGTCGCTATATGGTATGCGGAGGGATGCCGGAAGCCGTTATTGCCTTGTTGGAAAACAGAGGTATGCAAGAAGTGGATCGCGTTTTAGGTGACATCCTATATCTCTATCAGGCTGACTTCTCCAAGTATGCCACTCCGGTAGAAGTAAACCGCATAACTGCCTTATGGCAATCATTACCTTCTCAGCTCTCGAAAGAAAACCGTAAGTTTCTTTATAATGTTGTGCGTAGCGGAGCACGGGCACGCGAATACGAAGATGGCCTGTTCTGGTTGGAAGAAGCAGGATTGATTTATCGGTTGTACAATGTCAGTAAGCCGGGCATTCCGCTTTCCGCTTATCGCGAGTTATCTGCATTTAAAGTTTATGCATTGGATTGCGGATTATTGCGCCGTTTAGCACGGTTGGCTCCTGAAGTGGTATTATCCGGCAATGAACAGTACAAAGAGTTTCGTGGAGCTATGGCGGAAAATATGGTTTTGCAAGCATTAGTACCTCAACTGGATGGCGTGCCGTATTATTGGACAAGCGGCAATCAAGCTGAAATAGAATTCCTGATAGGACATATAGACCAAGTTATCCCAGTTGAAGTCAAATCGGCTACTCGTATCAGCGGAGGAAGTCTCGCATCTTATACAAGCCGATATAATCCTTCATTGCGTGTGCGTTTATCAATGAATAATCTGCAATATAATGGAGGCTTGATAAGTATTCCTCTTCCATTAGCAGACTGGATTTTGCGTTTAATAGCAATGGCATAATATTTTTCTCCGTGACGGCCAAATCTTCATCCTCCGCGGGGAGAAGGTATATACCCTCACCGGTGCAGAAGTAAAATAAGCTTCGTCCATTGCGTCCAAATTGCATTTGGATATCACCTAAAATTCAAGGAGCAGACTTCATAGCCTGCTCCTTTTTTGAATCATTTTTTTACAAAAATCTACCGCATATATTTGCATATGTCAAAGAAAAGCAGGGTTTAAAAAAGTATATTATATATAAATATATAATATAGTATTGTACATAAATTTGGGCTTTTTTTCGGCTCGACGTGGGCTAAACGTAGGCTTTGACTGTCGCTTCACCGTCGCTTGACCGTCGTTCGACCGTCGTTCCGATATGGTAAAGCGGAGGCAAAGGTGCTCTTTTTTATGGCAAGACCTACACCTCCGTTCGTGCTTGGTAATTTAATTCCTTGCTCCACGAATACAAACAATCGCATCCCTTTGAACAATAAATAATGTAGAAAAATTGACGTAATTGCAGAAAAAGGGCGCTTTGGCGCTCTTTTTTCATATATGCATTTGCATATATCATATTTTTTTTGTACCTTTGCGGCCGATTTTTGTGTGTACGTACTTCGCGCACGCATTAAAAAGACTAACAGGTAATGAAGATAGCACTAATTGGATATGGTAAAATGGGGCATATGATTGAAGGCATTGCCCTGGAGCGCGGACATGAGATAGTCGGGATAATAGACCCGACATTGGTGAATGGTGATTGCTCATTGGTGACTGATTTTGACAGTGAGGAGTTTCGGAGCGCAGATGTAGCCATTGAGTTTACTACTCCTGCTACCGCCAAGGAGAATGTTTTACGCGCGTGGGCGCAAAATGTGCCCGTCGTATGCGGAACTACCGGATGGAGACCGGAGGAGTTGAGAGTTGAGGGTTTAGAGTTGAGAGAAGTTGACAGTAGAAAGTTGATAGTTGATAGTAAGACGGGCAAAACGATGCTCGTTTGGAGCAGCAACTTCTCCGTGGGCGTCAATATCTTCTTTGATCTCAATAAACAATTAGCCGCAGCAATGAAGGCTCAACCGCAGTACACGCCCTCTATCACCGAGATTCACCATATTCACAAACTGGACAAGCCGTCGGGTACCGCGAAGACGCTCGCGGAACAAATTGAGAACGAACTCCCTTCCCTTCAGGGAGGGGCTGGGGGTAGGCTTCCTATCGAATCTATTCGTGAAGGAGAAGTGCCGGGAACGCACGAGGTAAAATGGGATAGCGAAGAAGATACAATTATCATCACCCATATCGCCAAAGGTCGTCGCGGTTTTGCCTTAGGCGCTGTATTAGCAGCAGAAAGTTTAGTATGAAAAGTTTTCAAGAAATAAAAGAAATGATTCTGGGTTCGTTGAAAGAACGAATCGAAGCAACCACCCGCGGAGGATGGATTCGCGCAGGTATCTGGAGCGCACTCTATATCGCGTTCGTCATCTGGGTCGCATGGGGCGATTGGGCCAGTTTGGGTTGGTTAGTGTTATTGCCACTTATTGTTGATGCCTTCACGACGAAGTACATCAACTATAGCTGGTGGAGAAAATACAAAGAGTCCAAACCCTGGTTGTATACTGTGCTCTCGTGGGTAGATGCCATCGTCTTTGCGTTGGTGGCGGTGTATTTCATCAACCTCTATATCTTCCAGAACTACCAGATTCCGTCTTCGTCGTTGGAGAAGACTTTGCGCGTGGGCGATTTCCTTTACGTGAGCAAGATGGCTTACGGTGCACGTGTGCCTCAGACACCGCTCTCAATGCCGCTCGTGCAACACACCATGCCGAACTGGTTAGGCGGAGGTAAGAGTTATCTGGATAAGCCGCATTGGGAGTACAAGCGTCTGAAAGGCTGGACGAGCCCGCTGAAAGGTGATATCGTGGTGTTTAACTTCCCAGCCGGCGATACCGTGTGCACCCGCATGCAAAATCCGGACTATTACACATTGCGTTACGCCTATGGCGAGACATTCATCCGTCAACGCAAAGATATCTTCGGCGACATTGTCACGCGGCCTGTAGATAGACGCGAGAACTATGTCAAGCGTTGTGTGGGTACGCCGGGGGATTCGTTGAAAATTGTCAACAATACGATTTTCACGAAGATGCGAGTTGAGAGTTTAGAGTTGAGTGAAGCGGAGAGTAATGAGTGGAAAGTTGAACCATTCCGGGAGGGTGTGCAACTCAACTATTACGTTCAAACGGACGGACATATCTTCGGCGCGAAATATCTGGATAAATTAGGTATCAGTATGGCAGACCGTATTCAGATCGACGCCACAACATGGCATTTCCCCTTGACGCAGGCCATGAAGGAGGAGTTGGAGAAGAACAACCATGTATTAGCTATGATCGTTGAACCTCAGGAACGAGGTGGACACGTCTATCCGCTGGGACATAACGAATGGACACGCGATAACTATGGGCCGATTTATATCCCGCGCAAAGGCGATAAGATCCTGATTACCGAAGAGAACTACTGGCTATACAAACGCATCGCGGAGGCCTATGAGTTTCAACCTATGCGTATCGGCGAAGAATATACCTTTGCGATGGACTATTACTGGATGATGGGTGACAACCGCCATAACTCGGCCGACAGTCGTTATTGGGGATTTGTGCCGGAAGATCATATCGTCGGTCGACCTGTCTTCATCTGGCTGAGCCTCGATAAGGATAAACATAAGATTCGTTGGAACCGCTTAGGTAATAAAGCCACAGGAAGATGATTTTACCTACCGCTTACTTACCCCCGCTGTCGTATCTGCAGGCGCTGATGAGTGAACCGGTTACGATAGAGCAGATGGAGACATTTGAGAAACAGACTTTCCGTAATCGGTGTCTGATTCGCGATGCGAAGGGAGAACTCGTACGACTGACTGTACCGGTAGGGAAAGTGGAACATAAACAACTGACACGCGACATACAGATCAGTTACCAGACACGCTGGCAACATCAGCACTGGATCACACTGGTCAGCGCATATCAACACACCCCGTATTTCCTCTATTTCGCAGACTATCTGCAGCCGTTCTATGAGAAGGAATACAAGTGGTTATTGGACCTGAATGATGAACTAAATGCTACGCTGGTCAGCTTGATAAACAAGCAAAGGCCGACATTAGTCGAAAGTCAAAAGTCGAAAGTCGAAAGACGCACGGCTGACTGGAGTGGAAATATTTGGACAGATAAACATCCGTGGCAAACGGAAATAAGCGTATTGGATACGCTATTTGATGAATGACAAAATGAGCGCTTCGCTCAATGATGAAATGAAGCAAAATATCGACTGGAGTAAATTGGGATTTCATTATACCGAACCCGAGTATATTGTTCGGGCGGGGTATCATGACGGCAAATGGGAAGAACCATATGCCACACGCGACAAATACCTGCACTTACACGTATCTGCCACCTGTCTGCAATATGGACAGGAAGCGTTTGAAGGACTGAAAGCCTTCCGCGGCATAGACGAGAAGATACGTATCTTCCGTTGGCGAGACAATGCGCGCCGCATGGCGAAGAGCGCCGAAGGATTATTCATGGCACCGGTGCCCGAAGAGCTATTCGGACGAGCTATCCGGCTGGCGCTGGAGAAGAATATCGATTTTTTACCGCCGTATGGCACGGGGGCAACGTTGTATTTCCGACCGCTGCTGATCGGTACTACGCCGCGTCTGGGTGTCGGGCCGGGAGGAGATTTTGAATTCATCGTCATCCCCTCGCCGATAGGACCGTATTACCCGGGGAAGTTCCATTGCACGTCGTTCATCGTTAATCGCTACGTGGATAGAGCCGCACCTTATGGCACCGGACAATTCAAAGTGGGAGGTAACTATGCCGCCTCTTTCCGAGCTACCGAAGCGGCACACGCGATGGGAATGGATTGTATCTTCCTTGACGCCAAATACCATCGATACATCGACGAGTGCAGTGCTGCGAATTTTATAGGGATCCGGCGAGTCGCCGGAGACAGCCAACCATTCGGCACGGTGGAATACCTGACTCCGAAGTCCAGCGCCATCCTGCCCAGTATCACGAATGACAGTCTGATGACCTTGGCGCGTGAAAGGGGATATAAAGTGACCCGTCGACGTATACGTTTGGAGGAATTGGCAGACATGTCCGAAGCCGCAGC
>SAMEA3663084__coassemble_308_pt1 | contig 17430 bp, 7 predicted proteins | sample SAMEA3663084__metabat2_low_PE_028 | metagenome-assembled genome bin SAMEA3663084 (sample SAMEA3663084) | pig gut metagenome | biome: pig gut; feature: pig-associated habitat; material: faeces | place: France | collected 2012 | reverse complement strand
GCGACCGGACATACCGATGTTGCTGGACCCGAGTCATATGAGCGGTGAGGCGGTTAAAGTGCCGGAACTGATGAAGAAGATTGAGGAGTTGGGATTGGACGGCGCAATGGTGGAAGTTCATTGTGATCCGAAGTCCGCTTTATCCGACAATGCACAGCAATTGACTCCGAATCAAGTAGGACATACCCTCAACCCGATTCTCTCTCGATTGTGTCTCGTTAGTCTGAATTCTCCTTCTGACGGCTCGGAAGAACTAAATTGGCTGCGGGCGGAAATTGATGAATTGGATGAACGCTTATGGGACACGATTGCTGCGCGCATGGAAGTGAGTGAGCGCATCGGTAAATGGAAGAAAGCGCACGGCGTAGCTCCGTTACAGCCTGAGCGATATCAGCAGATTGTAGAGAAATTAAAGATTAAGAATGAAGAATTAAAGAATAAAAGTCTGTCTACGGACTTTATGCTGCATATTTGGGAATTGATACACAAAGAGAGTTTAAGAAAACAAGAGTGAAACAGATCAAATACATATTAGTTTGTTTATCGTGCCTTTTGTTCCTGCCTACGTTTGCGCAGGAAGAGCAGCGCACGAGTATTTCCGGTACTGTAGTGGACGGCGATACAGGAGAGACCCTGCCCTTCGTGCAGATCTACTTCCTCAAATCGACCAGTAACAAAGGTATGGTTCCTTCGGAGATAGGTACGACATCCGATATAGACGGTAACTTCTCCATCAGTAACACCGCGGGCTATAACACAATAAATTTTCAGATGTTGGGTTATAAGACAGAGATGTTAACGCTTCGCAAAGGCCAGAACCGCAAGGATGTGAAGATTAAGTTAACGCCCGACGTATACGGATTGCAAGATATCGTCGTGACGCCGAAGAACCGCAAACGCGATTACAAGCGCAAAGGTAATCCGGCCGTGGAGCTGATCAAGAACGTCATCGCCCACAAAGACTCTTTCAACGTACGTACCATGGACCAGTACACGGCGCAGACCTACAGCCGTATGTCGTTTGCGCTGGATAATATCCAGGTGAACTGGGAGAAGCCGTTCTGGAAGAACTTCTCGTTCGTGCAGAAATACATCGACACAACGGGTGTCTATCCGAATGTGACGGTTTCTATTCGCGAGCACATCAACGAAGAGTATTATCAACGCAAACCGCACCGCGAGAAGAAGATCCTGCAGAAGAAGCGAATCTTCGGTGTGGAGGATATTATCTCGTCGGGCAGTTTCCAAGAGAATATAAATGCAATTTTCAAGGACGTAGATATCAACGAGAACAGCATGAATCTGCTGTTCAACCGCTTCGTCTCGCCGCTCTCCTCTACCCTGGCCGTGACCTTCTACCAGTATTATATTATGGATACAATCATGGTGGACGGCTATCCTTGTATTGACCTTGCTTTCGTGCCGGTTAACTCAGAGAGTTACGGTTTTACGGGTCACCTCTACATCGTCAACGACAGCACTTTCCGCTTGAAGAAATACGCTATTAACGTTCCTCCGGAGATCAACCTGAACTTCGTGAGCAACTATTCTGTGGAACATAGTTACAAGCAGTTGGAGAACGGTTTATGGGCACCTGACCGCACAACAACTTATGCGAAATTCTATATCTTCAACAATAAACGCGGCATGTTGGCGCGTCAGACAAAGATCTACACGGGTTGGGATCTTGAGACGCCGATACCCAAGGAGACTTTCAGCAGTATGACGGCCGATGAGGTGGAGACGAATGACTCTACGGCAGTTCGTCTCGATGCCGATGCATGGGAGACGCTTCGTCCTGAACCGCTGACACCCTATGAGAATTCCGTAGTGGACCTCGTGCATGAGTTCACCGCCACTCCGATCTTCAACAGTCTGGCGCTGTTTGTGAACTCGGTGACCACGGAGTTTATCCCGACCAAGCCTTCGTCCGTGATGTACGACAGCAAGTTCGATATCGGACCGATCTATAACTTCATCAGTTGGAACATGTTAGAGGGTGTTCGTTTGCGTTTCGGCGGCGTAAGTACAGCTAAACTTCACGATCAGTTCTTCTTCCGCGGCTATGCAGCCTTTGGGACGAAAGACCTGCGTCCCAAATACAACGCGACGATCGTCTATACCTTCGACAAGCATAAGAACCAGCCCTATGACGGTTTGCGCCATCATATTCAGTTCTCCGCGCAGTATGACGTAGAGGAGCCGGGTCAGTTAACCGATGTCATTCGTCGCGACCACATTTTGATGTCCATCCCGACGAGTACACCGACGATGCCTTTTGCGCAGTACGTCTTCCATGCCAAAGTGGATTATATGAAGGAATGGCGGAATAAATTCTCCATCAAGACCGGATTCGACTTCACAAACAACGAGGCGGCCGGTTCGCTACGCTATGAGCGTATGAACTGGACGATGAACCCGATGGACTCGACATGGAGTCACTCGATAACCAATATCGGTTCGTATCGCAACTACGAGGGTTATGTCGAATTCCAATATTCGCCGGGCAGCCGCGTCTATATCGACCGTATGGGTGTACCAAGTCCTTTTGCTCTGGAAAAAGATGCGCCGACGCTTAAGTTGACGCACTACGTGGGATACCTGGACGACCGTCATAACGGCGGCGACGGATTTATCTACAATCGTACGGAGTTCCTCTTCGACAAGCGCTTCTGGTTCTCTGCCTTCGGTCACTTGGATCTGCGTATTCAGACGGGTATGATATGGCAGAAGACACCGTTCACCCACCTCTATATCCCGCAGAGCAGTACGAGTATCTTCCTCGCCAACCGCGCCTTCAACCAGATGAAGCCGATGGAGTTCCTCATGGACGAGTATGTTGCGTTATATGCCACGTATTTCTTCAAAGGCTGGATTATGAACCGTATTCCGGGTATCAACAAACTGAAGTTGCGCGGCGTCGTATCGTTCTCCGGCATTTATGGCGGTTTGACGAAGAAGAACAACCCGTATCTGGAAAGCGGAACGGGTCTGTACGACTTCCCTCATACGGCATGGGAGAATGGTATTGTGGATAATGCCTTTGACCGCGATGGGTACATCAAAGACGGCTATCGTACGTCCTCTCCGATTGGTAAGTTGCCGTACATGGAGATCACGGCCGGATTTGAAAATATCTTGAAGTTCATTCGTATCGACTACATACGTCGTATCACGTATAACGACTATGAGTTGCCTTATATGATTCAGAAGATGGCCCCGGATCCCAACAACCCTATACAATACGTGCCGCAATTCAATGAGGACGGCAGTCCTATGATGATTCACGGAAGACGTAAGATAGGTGCGTGGGGACGAAACGGCGTTAAAATAACTTTTAGATTCTCGTTGTAGTATGAAAAAAATTGGATGTATAATGATCGCCCTTTGTGCGCTGGTAAGCGTACAGGCCCAGACGCGTGAGTTGCAGCTACAGCAGAAGTTGGACAAAGTAAAAGCGCAGTTTGTCGAGTTCGACACCGAGCATATGATAGACTCGTTGGACCAGGAGAAACTGCCTAAGTTGGTATCAGGCGGTGTCTTGGCGGGTGTGAACATGAGTAATTTCATCATCACCAGAAACCATAAGCCGATGAGTTCGTACATGCGCGTGGGAGGTGAGTTAGGAGGTTTCTTGGACTTCAGTGTTTCGAAGCATTTTGCAGTACAGCCGCAGGTAATCTTCACCGCACACCAAAACTACTTCGCTGCGACCGACACGGCGAACCATCTTTGGTCCTTCGGTGTGGATATTCCCATTTATTTCTTGGGCCGTTTCGGCAGCTTAGAGAAAGGCTATATCCAGTTCGGAGGAGGTATCTTCACTCATTTTACCTTCGCATCGAATATCAAGGATAAGTTCCATAACCTCGATGAGACACAACCCTCTTCGGCTCCTTTCCGCGCACCGATGGAGGACAACTACGATTACAGCCGCTTGTATCAATTGCATAACAACCATTTCGGTGTATGCTTCACGGTCGGTTACGAGTTTAAATTCGGCATGCAGATTAACGCGCAGTACAAGATCAGTCTATCGGACATTGCCGGATTCTATAGCGAGAAAAAAGGGTCACCGGAAGCCGATGCCCTTATCTATCCTCAGTCAGCGAGCCTGACACTCGGCTATCGCTGGAAATAATTATTGCGAATCAATTTATCGGATAACGGAAAAGCGTCGTACTCATGTATGGCGCGTTCTGCTTTGTCGTCCATCAGGTTGATACCAAAGCCGTGCCAACGATATTTCTCTACCCCTAAGAGCGACTGATAGGTCGGATAGATATCCATCTGATAGCAATCCTCGGTGTAACGCGGATTACCGGAGATCTTCGGCGAATAGATAATGAGCGGCAGGCAGTCGTCGGTAGGCGTCAAGTCCGCTATCCATTCCATGCCTGCATCTTTCTTCTTGCGTGTCCACATATTAGCGAACTGCTGCATCTGTTGACGTTTCTCGTAGTGCAAGATACGGTGATCGCCCGTGAAGACGATAGTATAGTTCTGCAGGTTCGGGTCCGACTCTATCTTACGAATGAAATAGCCCAGCCCCTCATCGAGCGAATTGAATCCGCGGATGAAATTATACATCACCCAGGGCATCGACTTCGGCAACTCAAGATGACTGTATTTCTCATTCACAAACGGAGCATGCGTGGATTGCGTGATACACTGGATATAACGGTAGCCGTCGTCCACCAGGCTGTCGAGTTTCTGGAAAAGGATGGTATCGATATCGCTGTAGCAGATCGTCGAGTCATAGCCGTATGCAGGCGACATAGCCGTCTGGTTCCACACACACGTATCGTGCGGCAGCAGACATATTGCACTATCGGGCGCCAACTTCATGATAGCCGGGAAAGTATTACGGGGATAATGCAGACACGTAGCGCCGGCATTAATGGGCAACAGACCGGTGTTCACCAACATCTGGCCGTCCGCAGAGGGCGCACCTACGATCTGGGTATGAATACGGTTGGCGTAGAAGACGTGGTCATTTTGCGTCAAGCGATACAGATTTGGCATGATCTGAGGCGTGAGCACCCAGTTTTCCAAACTCTCTAACAGTACGATGATCAGCGGTCCGTTCAGCGTAGCGCTGTCCTCGCCGTTATCCAACTTCGCCATCATCGCCAAGTCATTCTCCGTTAACGGACGGTCGGGTTGGATCTCATTCACCATCAGGTAATAGTCCGTCGTGATATAGAACGGCGAATAGAGCACGCTGGTATTGGCAACAGCCGTAGGGAAATCCGTGCCATAGACGGGTTCACGACGCTCACGAATAAACGGCGCCGCTTTGTATTTCACCTCCTCCTGCTGTTTCTTGCGGTCATTGACATACAGTCCTTCTGCTCCGTAACGAAGCCCTATAGCCACCACGATCACACCTACCCACGCCCACCAGTGACGTTTGCTCGTGGTCGTGAAGAAATAGATAAAGGCAAAAAGGAAGGTCATGAAATAGAAGAGCAAGTCAATCTTCCATTCCACATAGATGAGCACCGACCAGAAATAGCCATGCAGGTTGCCGGACATATTAAAGGCCTCGGCGTCGAGCAGGATATGATTGTTTCGCATGTAGATAAGGTTCGCCACGAACCAGGTATCTATTACCAGCGACAGCACTAACAGCCATCGTTTATCGCGAATGATAAAGGTCAACGAAGCGAAGAGCAGTGAAGCGGCGAACTTACTGAGCAGCATCGCAAAGCGGTTCTGCGCAGAAGGGTTCAACTCCAGTTCACGAAAGGCAAAATGATCGAAGAGCAAAGTCTGCAAGAAGAACAGCAGGGCAAACAAAGCAAACACCAACCAACTGGCGCGGTGACCCTCCGCCAACCATTTCTTGCAGTTCTTACGCCATTCTTGGCATTTTTTACGCCACTCTTTCATATGCTTATACTTTTGCGATACAGATACAACCGGCTATAATCAGGAATACTCCGAGCCACTGCATGAAACCCACCTGCTCATGGAAGATCAGCCAGCCGGATAACATACCAAAGATGAAACCCAGACTCGTCAGCGGATAGACCTGCGAGAGCGGATATTTATGCAACATCCAGAGCCAGAAGAGGTTCGCTCCGATCATCAGCGTCACCGCCAGCATCAGCCATCCGTTAAGAATGACATTATGCCATATAAACGACCAGCTCCACTCCCAGTGCATGCCCTCCATCGCCAGTTTAAGCGTTACTTGACTGAAGGCGAGCATCGCCGTCTGCAGCAGCATCAAAAGAACCATGGTAATCATAAGCGAAGATATTTATGGCACGATGATGCCGTGCTTTAGTTTATAACTCTCTTGAATATCGCGATATCGCAAAATCACCTCATCAATGACATTCTCCCAAGAACGAGAGATCGTCGTCGAGGCCTTATCACCCACTTTCTGCAAGGTCTTCGGGTGTTCGAGCAGATACGTGATCTTGTCGGCATAGGCTTGCAGGTCATTCGGGGTCAAGAATCCGTTCACATCGGGTTTGATCACTTCAGCGGCCGTAGCCTCCTGCAGCATCAGCGCCGGCGTATGCATGGCAGCCGCCTCACGAACCACCAACGGCGCGTTGTCGTACAACGAAGGGAAGAGGAAGAGATCCGCCGCCGCATCAATCTTTTTCAGACGCTCGCGGTCGTGGATATTACCGAGCATCGTCACGCGGTCCTGCAGACCTAACTGACCTATCTTATGACGAATCTCGCGCACGGCATAGCCCGTACCTACCATGAAGAGGTGGAAAGGTTTATCTTTGATCAGCGCCAGCGCATCGAGGATGAATCCGATATTCTTCTCCCAGATATGTTGGCCCACAAAGAGCAGCATCATGTCCTCGGGCGCCATACCTAATTCTCCGCGCATCTCCGCCCGCATGGCATCAATCTGCGGACTCGGCGTATAGAAGTCATTTCCATTCTCCACCACTTCTACATGACCGGCATACCCATACTCACGCAGCGTCGGCTCGACGGCTGCCTGGGGGATCCAGACCTCATCGGCTTTGTTGAAGAAACGGATGATCATCCGAACCATCGCATCCACGATGCGCTTGCTATGCACGTTATGCTCGAAGTCCTGACGATATTTGGAATGGAACGTAGCCACCAGAGGTATCTGCTGCTTCTGCGCCGCGGTATACGCCAGGTAACCCGTGACAAACGGACAATGGGCATGCACTAACTCAAACTGCATCTTACGGAAATTATGCATGAACGCCGGCGAGGCATACGGCAGTCCGTAGCGATACGGATAACGGAACGGAATAGGAACAGACGGCACAAAATTGATGGGATACGGCGCCGCCTTGATGACCTCTTGCATCTTCGGTGCGTAATCCGTGATGACACGTACTTCGTGCCCTTTCGTATGTAACCAATAGGCGTAGTTCTGCGCCGTTAAGGCCACGCCATCCAGAACAGGAGGAAAGTTATCATTGAATATTCCAAACATGTGCGTTGACGATTTTGCGCCGCAAAATTACAAAAAAAATCCCACATACGCAAGAGCATGTGAGACTTTTTTTGAAATTATATACTATTTTTAATTAGTAGCACATAATTTTGCCGGAAGCAAGTTTCATTTTGCCATTGTAATAGAAGCAGTAGAAATACGGCTGTCCGGGCAGTACGTCGATGATCAGACCCGAGTTGAAGCCATCCACATCATTGAGGAATTCCTTCTTGTCAGAGTCTTCTACGATCTCGGTGTCGTTCGGGTTAGCTACCGGCACACGCTCGTTGTAGAGCAGGTGTCCGTATTGATCGTACAGGGCGATGGAAACACCTTGACGAACCGTATAAGCAGCCAGCTGCATAGCACCCGGTACACGCTTGATCAGTACATCGCCGCTCGTAGCCTCATCACCCGGGTTGACGGTCGTAATCGCAAAGTAAACGTAATAGTAGCGCTCCGAGCCATCGGCTGCGGTACAGATAATTGTAGTGGTATCACCTGCTGTTACACGGCCCTTATCCACATCGGCATTCTCCGAACGCGGCTCAGCGTTGAGAGACGGCATGTCGGATTCAAAGACGTAGTAGGTATAGAAGAGCACTTCCGGATCGAAGCCCGGGATGGTATCGCCGTCAATGGTGATCCATGCGAGGGCGTTATCGCCATCCTCCGCTGTAATCTGCGAGATGAGATAGGTGATACTCGTACGACCGTCTTGCGCTACAACGACGATATTGATCACGCCGGACTCATCCATATACATCGTATCTACAGCCAGCGAGTCACTCAGCACGTACTTCACTTCATCAATCGTGAAGTAATCTGCCGGATCGGTACCGTACGGGTGTGCATAGACATACTCGGTCTTGGTCGGATGGAAGTCAATGAGCTCTTCGCCCTTGATAGTCAACGAAGCCAAGGTAGCATCAGCCGGTTTCACGAAGTGGAAGATGATCGAATAGATTGCCTGGTCTTCTTCGTTCGCAGCTGTTACCGTGATATCGATTTGGATATCGCCGTCCGGCAGGTAGTGAACCATGGTATCGGCTGTCTGCTCCTCCTCGTAGAACTCCGGCTCAATGGACGGGATGAGCGAGATGAGTTCTTTCTTCGAGTCGTACGGAACGTTGACGATATAGCTGTAAACCTCCGGACGATATGGGAACTCAGACGACGGCAGACGCTCACCGGTGTTGATATCCGTCAGGATGATATCACGCAGCATGGTGTTCGCTGATTTCAGACGCTCGAAGGTCAGCGTATAGATAGCGCTGTCTTTCTTGGATTCAGCCCAAACAACAATCTGAACCGTATCACCCAGGGCACGAATCTCATAGGTCTGCGCTTCCTCTTTCTTGATGACAGTTACCACCGGAACAGAAGCCTCTTTGGCAATCTCAAGACGGTAGTTAAAGCGCTCTGAATCGTAGTTAGCCAACGGCTTAGCCGATACGTTGATCATGTTCAGCGTCGCATCATTCGAGAGCTCAACCGGGTAGTGAATCGTATAGATACGTGTCTTACCGGTAGCAGCCGTAACGGTGATGATGGATTTGTAACCCAGCGATTTCCCGCTCAACTCATCCTCCGGCACTTGCGATACGAGTACCGTCTGATACTCATCGCCAACAGTATATTCTACGATCGGCAGCTGGCCCGCCAACTCGGCTGCATATGCTGCAGAGAGGGTATCCAGATAAACGACGGTCTTTCCTTCGAAATTAGCCAACGGCTTATGGTCGATGAAGAGCATCTGCAGGGTATCTACATCCGATTTCTCGATGGTGTACGATACGGTGTAGGTATTCTTCTTACCGCTCTCAGAGGTAACGATGATTTGACGGATGAGGGTATTGAGCGTAGCCTCTACCGTATCCATCGTGATGGTCTGGTAGTCGTCTTTCTCCAACCAGCCCAGATCCGGGAAGTTGCTTGTTCCTACCGGCAGCGACAGCGTGTAATACATCGTATTCTCATCAAAGCCGCTCAACGGCTGACCGTCCTCGTAAATCATATCGAGTTTATCCTCTTCGGATTGCGTCAGATGGAATACTACTACATAGGTGTTCTCGCGAACGGTCTTATCCTCCGCCAGCACCTTGATGGTAGCCTGCAGCTTGTCTTGGTCGATTACGATGTCCTTTATCGTCTGACCGGCCTCACCCTTCTGAACTGCTACTTCCGGCATGGTATGAACGCCGACAGGCAGTTCCACCTGATAGAAGTAATAGGTCGGATCGAAGTTCTTAAGTGAATCACCATCAAGGAAGATCATACTCAGGTCCGCATTCTGGGACAGCGGAACGAGGAACTTCAGCGTATAAGTGTTCTTCTCTACTCCATCTACGGCTGTTACCTCGAGCAAGATTGAGTCTGTGAAGTTGGTCTCCGGATTTACTTTATGGATAATCTCTACGGTCTGACCATCTATCTTCAACTGTGCACTTACCTCCGGAACGATCGTGGTACCGGACGGCAGGTTGATGATATAGTTATTGTTAGCCGGGTCAAACGCGAGGTCTTCATTCAGCGCACGCTCGAAGTCCTCAAAGTTCTTTCCATCCAACGTAATGTTCGCCAACTTCGCATCGTTCGACTGGTTCTCAATATAAATCTCAATCATGTAATCCGATGTCGAGCCGTCTTCTGCCACTACATGCAAGGTGTACTTGAGCTCATGATGCGGAATAACGGTATCCACGATGTGCTCAACTCTCAAGAAACGATCATCCGCCGTATAATCAATCACGATATCTTCCGTATTGAGCGAAGTGGAATAGAAGTGACGTCCCGTCTCGAAGTGGTCAACAGGCTTGCCGTTCACAGTGATACCCGTCAGGTCCGCACAAGAGCTCTTCTGCGAAGCAATCGTCAGATAGTAGCGGGTTATAGAACCATCTTCGCTCTCAACGGCCAGAATCGTTTGATCGCCGTTCAGGGTTCCTAACTGCTCAACCGTCACTTTCTGACCAGGATGACCTACTGCGTAGGTGATATTCGGCATCTTCGGCTCAGCTGTCTTAACAGCCGGAACAGGTAAGGTTACATCATATACCATCGTGGTCGGAGCAAAGCCCTCTACCATCACGTCATCCAAGAGGATACTATCCAAAGTAGCGATATTGCTCATCGGACGTTTCACAGTAATCTTATAGGTATTTTTGTCGAAGCCGTTTTCTGCGGTTACCTCTGCGGTGTACTCTACACCACCCTCAACCTCTCGAATCGAAGTAACAAGGGTCTGGCCTTCATCCGCTACGAAGGAAGCCAGCACAGTCGTACTATCCGAAGTGATGTCATACTCGAAGTTGGTCTTTACAAAGTCTGCGAGGTCAACACCATCTTGGGTGATATTCGCCAAGTAAGCGTTATTGGACAACTCCGTCGGGTAACGCCAGATATAGCGATTGTTTACCGAACCGTAAACCAGCCACTCCATCGAATCCGGAGTCTGTACGAAGACTACAGAGTCGGCAGCGTAGGCACGCTTGAACTTGATCACCTCGTCGGGTTTGTCTTCGTTTCTCTCAGTATTATTACCTCCGAAATCGGAAATGACGTTGGTTCCTTTCTCAAACTCAGAGATGACAGCATTCGTGGTCTCTGTCGGGTCAAGACGATTAATCGTATACGTACCCGTAGCACCGTTCTCAGCTGTTACCGTGATCACGCCGTTAATGAGTTCTACCACTTGTTTGTCGGAGTTCTTCTCATACGAGATAAGCGGCCAGTTGGTAGCTGTGATATCATAGGAGTGAACGTCCTTATCATAAGTCACACCCTCAGCCGTAAGGCTCTTCAACGTGGTATCATCGCTCAGGTCGGTTACAAACTTAACTTTGTAAACCGTCGGCTCACCCTTCTCCGGCGTTACAGTGATAGTCATCGTAGAATCGGCCTCGTTATAGGCGGTTGTCACTGTCTGCAGCGACGAAGCCGGTACCGGAATCAAGTCATGTAAGTGATGACGAGCCGCCGGTACATGAATGGTGTACGAGGTTGTAGCCGGATCAAATCCCGTGATCGGGAGGCTATCTTTGTAAAGACTTGCCAGTTGATTGCGGGTATCCAGCGGACGCTTGACCTCAAGGATATAACCATCCGTATAGGTACCATCCTCCGCGAAGTTACGGATAGTAGCACGACGAACACTATAATCTCCCTCTTCGACAGGAGCAGCCCAAGTAAGCAATTGCGCCTGATCAGATACTTCTCCGTTAAACTCATAGGATGGCAGATTAATTTCTTCCGGATCTGTCAGCGTAGCCGTAAACACCTTGCCAGACAGCGGGGCGTTCAGACCATTAACTGTAGCGGTTTTAGGTGTGGAATTATAGGACAATCTAAACCAATCTACATATAATTTGGCACCAGAGCTTGCACCTTCACTTTTATTGGTAGCATCGACCGCAATATTCATTCCAACTATCGGTTTACCATCTAAGGTAAGGGTCTGTGTTTTAGTCTTGTAGCTTGAGCTGGTTGAGTTATCGGTAAAGTCAAAACTATACTCTGTGTTATTGGCATCTTTAAATCGGTAAGCAAAGAAAGCTCCATTATCCGCATGTGATTGATGTTTATAATTCACCGTAATCTCATCCGGTGTATTCATAAAATCAATATAGTCGTAGAATTCATAATGGGTCTTATTCGCGACTGCCATAGTACCGGATAATTTTCCTAATGTAATAATAGCAGGCAAAGCACCTCCGGCAGCAGACCAGTAAGTAGTCTCCAAACCGACTACGGAAGAAGACGTCTTCACCACTTCTGAACCAGTTTTGGCACAACTCATTACGCACACTTCCTTGAAGAAATCGGCAGGAACTTGCCAGCCTGTCGGTTTTGCTCCATTATTATATACAGCCGTTCCCCACTGCGTGAAATCGCTATTCGGAATAATGTCATTCACATAATGGAAGAAAATAGTATATTTGTTCACAAAACCATCTTTTGAAACGGTACATTCCCATTTATACATGGATGACTCCGGTTCTGTTTCCACACCGCTGTTCTTGGTGGCAGAAACCTTCGGATAAGCTTTCGTCGATCTGTTGACAATATACGTATAGCGATTCGGATCAAAGCCCGGCACATCCACTCCGTCCACCTTAATACTATTGAGCACAGCAGGATTTTGGGTAGCAAGGGACGGGATAATACGGTAAACCTCATCTGCAACTGTGTCATTGTTAGCCTTGACGGTAATAATCGTCGGATGATATACTCCACCCGGCTCAATAAATACTGTCTGCTCGTCATAGGACTTCTCGTATTCTACCGTTAAGGTGCGCGCACCGTAAGGCAGCGTTACATCGAACGAACGTTGGTCTTTGTTTTTCAGACTGAGATTCTTATCAATCTCCGGAATATAGATACTTGCCAGCAAGTTCTTGGTATTCAGTACCTCGCGTTTGAAGAGGATATTGTACGTACGAGACTCACCGTTCTCGGCAACTACGATCACTTTCGTCGTATCGCCTATCGGACGAGAGATGAAGTCAATACGTTGCTCCGTCTCGTCTTTCTCATATATTACCTTCGGGCACTCTGCCATCGTGTACGGCAGAATCACCGTATAGTCTGTGGTCGTCTTCTTGAATGTAAGATCTGCTTCCTCGGAATCGAGGTAGAGGTCGCCTAAGAAGTTGTTATTCGACTGACGAACCGGGAAATAGATGAAGTAATCCTGCATCGTACCGTCCTGTGCCTCTACATGAATCTTAGTCGTACCATTCGGCTTGCAGAAGTATGTCGTGATGGTCTGGTTCGAAAGTTTACCGATCGGGAATACATTCGGTACAACCGACGTCAGTTTACCCGACTCATCTTTTCTATCCAACGAGTCTACATAGCTAAATACTCCGGAATCGAAACCGGCCAGACTAACGCCATCAATCAAGATATCCGCCAACAGCGCATTATTACTTACGTTGCGCGTGTACGCGATATTATAGGTGTTTGTCGCACCGCTCTCAGCGAATACGGTTACCTCCTGATGGTCAGCATCAACATTGTTGATATAAACCGTCTGACCTTCGCGAGTCTCTACGAGAATCTGCGGCAGCGCTTCACCTTCATCGATATTCACATTATAAGAGAAGGTATTCGAATCGAAAGGAAGATTCAAAGTTTTGCCTACCACAGACATGTTCTTTAAGGTCGCATCGGCATACTTAGCCAAGTTATACTGAACCGTATAATTAGCAATAGTACCGTCCTCTGCCGTTACCGTGATACCCCATTTACCGGCAGTTAACTGACCGAAGAATACCACCTGTGCCTCCTCTTTGGCCTCATAGGTGATCTCCGGATAGTCGCTACCGGCATTCAACTCATAGCTGTAGTTCAACGTAGCCGGATTGAATCCTTCAATCATCGTGCCATTCGCATAGATAGCCACTAAGGTGTTGTCTCCCGAATAGATACGTGAGAATTCTACGCTATACGCAGCCTTATTACCCAGCGTATCAGCTACATGCAACCATGCTACGCTGTCTTTCCAGAGGATCTGAACCGTCTGAGATACATCTTTCTTGGTGTAGGTTACGGTCGGGAATACTTTCTCGTACGTCGCTTTGTAGTTCATTGAATCCGAACGGAAGCCCGGGATGCTGACGTCGTCAATAGCGATGCTCGCCAACTGAGCCGACGAAGTCGCTTTGGCTACGAAATGAATCGTATAGGTGTTTCCGCTTCCGTCTTCCGGCAGCACCTTGATGGTGGCGTCGCCTGCACCAAACGGAGCGGTGATGGTGACTTGCTGCCCCGGAGCCTTGTCAACCGTGATAGCCGGACAGGTCTCGCCGGTCAACGGATAGCTGTACTCCAGCACTTCTTTCTTGAAGCCCGGCAGTACAACGCCGTCCAGGTAAATCATATTAAGGAACGCATTCGCAGAAGCACGCGGGATAAAACGAACCGTATATTCCTTCTTCGCACCCGACTCGGCAGTTACCGTGATGCGTTGTACTTTATTCTCCAGCACGCTCAGCACACGCTGCGACTCCTCGGCTTTCTTAAAGGTCACCGTCGGAATGGTGGTGACACCCTCCGGCAGCGAGTCGATATAATTGAGCGAGTCCGAACGGAAGCCCGGGATCTCTACCCCATTGAGGTAAATCATCAACAGGTCGGTGTTGCTCGAGGTAGCTACGCTGAAGTGGATGATATAGGTGCGGCTGGCGCCACTCTGCGGACGAACGGTAATCTTATAATCGCCGTTCAGACCACTGAAGTCACGTACAGAAGCCGTCTGCAGGTTCTCGTTCACCAACTGATACGTTACTGCCGGACGAACGGTCGTTCCTTGCGGCAGGTTCACATAATACTCTTCTTTCTCTGCCTCGAAGCCCTCGATCAGCACGCCGTCCAGGTAGATACCCTGCAGCGTGTTATCGCTAAACGTAGCTACGGAGAAGGCAATCTGATAGATCGTCGTCGTTCCGTTGCCGGCCGTAACCGTGATACGGGTCTTACCATTCAGACCGGCAGTAGTCACCGAGATCGTCTGGTACTCATCGCCCGGAATCGGAGTGATCTCCGGCAGCGTGGTCGTTCCTACAGGCAGCGCATAGGCATAGGTCGTCACGTCCGGATCGAAGCCCTCCAAATCTACGCCACCGATCTGAATACCCTTCAGCGTCGAGCGCTCGGATTTCTCCGTCGAGAAGACGATCTTATATACCGTCTGGTCACCGTTGCCGGCCGTAACCGTCACACGTACCGTTCCGTCAACCACACCGGCACCCAGATCCGATTTCACTACTTGCTGATACTCGTCGCCGACCGTCCAAGTGATATCCGGCAGGGCGGTGGTACCCAGCGGCAGGTGGACGTAGTAGGTGGTGTTCGTCGGCTCGAAATTCTTGATATAATCGCCTACTTTCAGGTCCTTGAGGTAGCTATAAGAGGAAGCCTCAAGTTTGAAGTTCAGTTTATAAACCTTTGCTACGGTGTTACCCGGCGTGGTGACACTCAGGGTGTACGCACCGCCGTCGATGGTAGGCGGAGCCTTGTGAACGATGGTCTGCTCGCCGTCCGCATACGCAGAGACAGGCGTTACGGTCGGCATCGTGGTCGTGCTCGTCGGCAACGACACTTTATACACAGCCTGCGAAGGCGTGAAGCCCGGAATAGACTTACCGTTTACCTGAATATCCTTCAGCGTGTTATCGGCCAGTTTAGCGATTTCGAACGTCAGGTTATACGCCTGCTTCGATGTTCCGTTCGCAGCCGTCACGGTGATCGTGGCTTTGTCTGCCAACGAAGCCGGCTGGCTGTACGCGATGGTCTGCTCGTCCTCTTGCTTCTCTGCCTCTACCGTCGGAACGCCCTTCGAACCGTACGGCAACTCCACCTTGTAGTTATAGGTGCTCGGGCTGAAGTTCGATACGGCTGCGCGCACCTGCTCGTTGTTAATATTCGTGTAGGTGCAGTAGATATTCGCCAACTTGGCGTTGCTACTCTTAGCGGCTTGGAACAAGATCTTATAGGTCATCGTGCTCGAGCCGTCCTCTGCCTTCACCACGATGGTCGTCGGCGTACCGCCTACCGTACCGTTGGTGATAGTGATCTCGCTACCCGTCAACTTACGTCCCGGGAAGTCTTTGGTTGTTCCGCGCGGGTTGGTTAACGAACCGGCACCACGGTAAGCCTCTACCGCCGGAACTGTCGTCGTACCTTCCGGAACGGAATAAACCTGCACCTCCGTGCTGTTCGGGTCAAAACCCTTCCATTCCTTACCGCCGACCTTCAGAGTCTGGATCTTCGACGAATAGATCAGCTCCACATCATCCACGTACAGCGCGTTACCATCATACAAACCGTCGTTGGCACGGAAGTTAGGATAGTTCGAAGCCGAGAGAATGAGGTTACATTTCTTCGGCGTGTTGTCGTTGATATAATAGATAGGAATACGCAGGTTCGTCCATTGGTCGTACGTCTTACGCTCGCGCCACCAACCTTCGCATACCTGACCACCGGCCTTGTCCGTCTTACACTCGTTACCGTTTAGCAAGATACGGATATCCGACTCTTCATCTTCTATGGTCGTCGAGGTACAAGATTTCGATTTGTTCTTATACGAAGAACCCTTGGCGGTCTCCGTCCATGCGTAATACAGCACGTGGAAATCCTCCTTGTCCACATTGGGACCAGTACGTTTGATCCAGATCGAGATAGAGTCCGGACGATGGGCAAAGGCATAACCGCCTTTCGTACCGGCCGTAGCCGAACCGACATTCACACCCTCCACGTACTGCCATCCGTAACCTAAGGAGTAGTAACCCGGACTCGTCTCCGTAATTCCGAGCGCTCCGATCTCCTTGTCTTGAGCCACGATACAGTACTTACCGGTGCGACCCTCGCCCTGGATGGCGAAATTAAACTTAAACGACATACCCATCGGCGACTGCTCAACGTTCGAAGCATGCCAGTACTTCGGCTGGATATTACCGTCAAAAGCAGCACCTGACCAGTCCTCGAAACTCGGGTCCGGCAACTGGTAATCATCTGCCAAAATCGCCATCGGCAGCATCACTACTGTCAGAACGACCAAAATTCGTTGTAAAAATTTACTCATATTAATATTTATATTAAATTTTTTACGATTTAGGGGTCCAAAAGAGCCCATTTTTTATCAAGTGCAAAATTACAGCTTTTTTTTCAACCCCACAATAGCAAATCTTACTAAAAAGTATACGATTATTAAGCCTCACTCTAAGAGAGTGTTGCAAAATGGACTTTACAAAACGCACAATTTTTAAGATTTTTGCAAAAAAGAGAGCGGCCTCGAAAGGTCGCTTCTTCACGTTCCGCAGGAACACTACACGTTGCATAGCAACTCTAACCGTTCCGTAGGAACAATACACGGCTCATTAGCCCTGATTGGCTTGCTGCCTTGCTTCACATCATGGCATTTTTCTGTTTTTATAACCAATTGATTTATAGTGGTTTATAAACATGTTATCGGACTC
>SAMEA3663084__coassemble_288_pt1 | contig 17980 bp, 15 predicted proteins | sample SAMEA3663084__metabat2_low_PE_028 | metagenome-assembled genome bin SAMEA3663084 (sample SAMEA3663084) | pig gut metagenome | biome: pig gut; feature: pig-associated habitat; material: faeces | place: France | collected 2012 | reverse complement strand
CGCTATGGTGCGTGAGCAACTGGAGTCCAAACCTTCTATCCGTCGTCGCAAAGCCGCGCTTTCGATGACCCTGCCGAAGGAAATCAAACTGCAGATCAAACCCTTTACTGACCTTACCGCAGCAGAGGTATACGAAATCCTCAAAGCCCGCTGCGAGGTCTTCCTCTGCGAGCAGCGAATTTGTTATCTCGACCAGGATAACATCGACTATCGCGCAACCCACTTCTCTCTGCGCCGCAAAGGAATTGTGATCGCCTACGCCCGCCTCTTCAAGGATACGGAAAAAGGTACCTATCGCGTGGGTAGGATGCTGAGCAAAGAGCGTGGTCAGGGCTATGGACGATACCTCATGGACCAAATCATCGCTGTGGCGCGTCAACTGGGTGCAGAAAAACTCTCTCTCCATGCCCAACTTCCGGTCGTTTCGTTCTACGAACAGTTCGGCTATGAAGCGGTAGGCGAAGCATTCCAGGAAGCCGGAATGGACCATCAGAAAATGGTGTTAACGCTCTGAAAACAGTAATTTTCATTGGAAAATCCATAAAAATGGAAAAAAGTAGCGGCAAAATTTGGTCAATTCAAAAATTATTACTAATTTTGCAGCCGAAAATGAACGAGGGGACCCGAAAAGGTTCCCTCGCTCGCGTAAATAAATGCGTATATGCTGAACAAAGAAGACCTGAAAAATTGGATTGAAGAGTACCTTTCGGGTACAGAGTATGAACTGATCACGCTCAATGTGTCGGCGGGAAACAATATCCTCGTGGAGGTTGATCGCCTGACCGGCGTGGATGTCGATTTTTGTGCGGAACTCAATCGCTTCCTGGTTGAGAAACTGGACGCAGTAGAACCGGATTATTCGCTTGAAGTAGGTTCTGTCAGTCTTACCGATCCGTTTAAAACCAAGATGCAGTATCAGAAGAACCTCGGTCACGATGTCGAAGTGCTCGTGGAGGGCAAGAAACTGCGTGGACAACTCGTATCCGTGGATGAAGACACCTTCTCCGTGGATATCGAAGAGAAAGTGGCTCTCGAAGGCAAAAAACGCAAAGAGACACGCATCATTACCCATACCTGGCGGTACGATGAGCCCAAGTATGTGCGGTACGACCTGCGGTTTTAGTGTAGTGTTGCTGCGCAACGTTTAGAGAGTTTAGTGTTCCTACGGAACGTTTAAACCAAGCGAAGCGCTAAACTAAGGTCGAAGACCGCTACACATTATTTTGTAAAAATAATTATAAACATACAATAAGAAATGGCAACAAAAAACCCAGAGTCAATCAATCTGATTGACATTTTCCAAGAATTCAACGAATTCAAACGCATCGACAAGCAGACGTTTATCAACGTGCTCAAAGACTCGTTCACCAGCGTGATCACGAAGATGTATGGCACGGCTGCTAACTATGACGTGATTGTAAACCCTGACAAAGGTGACCTTGAGATCTATCGTAACCGTCTGGTGATGGAAGATGATGATGTGGCGAATCCGGACACCCAGATTGCGCTCAGCGATGCGCTCAAGCTCGATGACGAAGCCGAAGTAGGTGAGGAGGTAACCGACAAAGTGGACATGGCTTCCTTCGGTCGTCGTATGATTTTGAACCTTCGTCAGACGCTGGCTTCGAAGATCCTGGAGCTCCAGAAAGAGAGCCTCTACCAGAAGTACAAAGAGATGATCGGCCAAATTGTTTCCGGTGAACTCTATCAGGTTTGGAAGAAAGAGATGCTGCTGCTCGACGAGGAAGGTAATGAACTTTACCTGCCGAAGCAGAATCAGATTCCTACCGATTTCTATCGCAAAGGCGAGATCGTCCGCGCCGTAGTGGTTCAGGTGGATAACAAAAACCAAACGCCGAAGATTATCCTCTCTCGTACGGCGCCGCTGTTCCTGCAACGTATGTTCGAGCAGGAGGTTCCCGAGGTGAAGGAAGGGCTGATCGCTATCAAGAACATCGCGCGTATTCCGGGTGAGCGTGCGAAAGTAGCTGTCGAGACCTTCGACGAGCGTATCGATCCAGTGGGCGCTTGCGTCGGTGTAAAGGGTGCACGTATTCATGGTATTGTTCGCGAACTGCGTAACGAGAACATCGATGTCATCAACTATACATCGAATGTAAAACTGTACATCCAGCGTGCGTTGGCTCCGGCTAAGATCTCTTCGATGGAGATTGATGAGGAGGCTAAGACTGCCAAGGTATATCTCCAGCCCGAAGAGGTGAGCCTCGCGATCGGTAAGGGCGGATATAACATCAAATTGGCTTGCATGCTGACCGGCTACCAGATCGACGTTTACCGTGAGATCAACGAGCAAGACTTCGACGATATCTATCTCGACGAATTCAACGACGAGATTGATCAGTGGGTACTTGATGCCTTCAAGGCAATCGGTCTGGATACGGCTAAGGATGTGCTGGGCAAGAGCAAAGAGGAATTGCTCAAGCAAACGGACCTCGAGGAAGAGACCATTGACGATGTACTCCGTATCTTGGCTTCCGAATTTGAAAACGACTAATTATTAACCATAAATCCCTCCCTGAACTAGGAGGGTTCCCCCTCGGAAGGTAAAACTTAGTTTTGCCGACCAAAGAGCGGGAACAAGGCGAAGATTCATATGAGCGACGTGGTCGCGAATCGTATTGGGCCTTAGTTCACGCGATATGGCTATAAAGTTAATTAAAGCTTGTAAAGAATTAAATATCGGTATGGCTACTCTCACCGCATGGTGCGAGAAGAACGGCCATTCCATAGAGTCGGATCCGAATGTACGTATCGACGACGATCTCTATCTCATGCTCGCCAAAGAGTTTAACAAAGACATGGCGGTGAAGATAGAAGCGGATCGTATGGCAGCGGAACGTCAGGCGCGCGAAGAAGCCGATAAAGCGGCTGCGGAGGCCGCGAAGAAAGCCAAAGAAGAAGCGGCTGCCCGAGAGGCGGAAGAGAAAGCCAAACGGGAGGCGGAGCGCATTGCGGCAGAGAAAGCTGCGGCAGAAAAAGCTGCTGCAGAACAAGCTGCGGCTGCCGAAGCAGCAAAAGCCGCTAAAAAGGCTGAGCAAGCAAAGGCTGCACTGAAAGAAGTGGAGAAACCCGTAGAAGAGAAACCTAAACAGGAGATCTTCACGCTCGGTAAACCGCAGCTGAAGAATGCACCGAAAGTGCTCGGCAAAATCGACCTCAACGCCATCGACACTTCGACACGTCCGGCTAAGAAATCCAAAGAGGAGAAGCGCAAGGAGCGCGAAGCACGTCAACTGGCTCAGCAAGAGCAACAGGCGGCTGCGGCAGAGCGTCGTAAACGCGAGCGCATCAAGAACAACGCTGCGAAAGTAGATCCGAATGACAAACGTAACCAGGCGGGGAAGAAAAACAAAAAGGTACAACCCCGTGAGGCGACGCAAGAAGAGGTGGATCGCGCTCTGAAAGAGACCCTCAATCGTCTCCAGCAGAAGCAAAACAAATCCAACACCTCCAAGTATAAACGTGAGCGCCGTGAGCAAGAGCGTGAGAAGCATGAACTCGAGATCATGGAGGCTCAGGAGCAATCCAAGATCCTTAAACTCACCGAGTTCGTGACTGCCAACGACTTGGCTGTGATGATGAACGTGCCGGTGAACAAGATCATCGGTACCTGTATGTCGCTCGGCCTCTTCGTTTCTATCAACCAACGTCTTGACGCGGAGACCATCAACCTCGTTGCTGAAGAGTTCGGCTTTCAGACCGAATATGTAGCGGCACATGTGGTAGAAGAGATCAACGCCGATGAAGTCATCAACGACGAAGACGTAGAGCCGCGCTGCCCGATCATTACCGTCATGGGTCACGTAGACCACGGTAAGACTTCGCTCCTCGACCACATCCGTAATGCCAACGTGATCGCCGGTGAGGCAGGTGGTATCACCCAGCATATTGGTGCTTACAACGTCAAACTTAAGAACGGTCAACATATCACCTTCTTGGATACCCCGGGTCACGCGGCCTTCACGGCTATGCGTGCACGTGGTGCGAAAGTGACGGATATTGCGATCATCATCATCGCGGCGGACGATGCGGTCATGCCGCAGACGATCGAGGCTATCAACCACGCGCAGGCAGCCGGTGTGCCGATGGTATTCGCCATCAACAAGGTGGATAAGCCGGGCGCGAACCCCGATAAGATTCGTGAGCAACTCTCGAACATGAATATCCTCGTAGAGGACTGGGGCGGTAAATATCAATGTCAGGAGATTTCCGCCAAGAAAGGAACGGGTGTTTACGAACTGTTGGAGAAAGTGCTGCTTGAAGCCGAACTGTTGGACCTCAAGGCAAATCCGAAACGTCGTGCCAAAGGTTCGGTCATCGAGTCGTCACTCGATAAAGGTCGTGGATATGTAGCGACGCTGCTCGTGCAAGACGGTACGCTCCATATGGGCGATATCGTGCTGGCAGGTACTTTCCACGGTCGTATCAAAGCCATGTTCAACGAACGCGGTCAGCGTATCAACGAGGTACATCCGGGTGAACCCTGTTCGATCCTTGGTCTCAACGGTGCTCCGCAGGCCGGTGATGAATTCAACGTCATCCCGACGGAACAGGAGGCACGCGAGATTGCGAACAAACGCGAGCAACTTCAACGCGAGCAGTCTATCCGTACCAAGAAACACGTCGGTCTCGAAGAGATCGGTCGTCGTCTGGCTATCGGTGACTTCAAGGAACTTAATATCATCGTCAAAGCCGATGTGGACGGTTCGGTCGAAGCCATCAAAGACTCGCTGCTCAAACTCTCCACAGAGAATATCCAAGTCAATGTCATCCACGGTGCTGTGGGTGCTATCTCGGACTCCGATGTCATGTTAGCTGCGGCTTCGGATGCCATCATCGTCGGCTTCAACGTTCGTCCTACGGGCTCTGCGCGTAAGATGGCCGAGACGGAAGAGGTGGATATCCGTATCTACTCGATCATCTATGATGCCATCAACGAGGTGAAGGCCGCTATGGAAGGTATGCTCTCGCCGGAGGTGAAGGAAGAAGTAACAGCTACACTCGAAGTGCTGCAGACTTTCCACATCTCCAAAGTGGGTACGATCGCCGGCTGTATTGTGCGTGAGGGTAAGATCAAACGCGGTAACAAGGTACGTGTCATACGTGATGGTATCGTCATCAAAACCGCTGAACTCGCCTCCCTCAAGCACGTCAAGGACGATATCAAGGAAGCCGGTGTCAACACCGAGTGCGGCTTGAGTCTCAAGGCTTATGACGACCTCAAAGAAGGCGATATCCTCGAGTCCTTCGAAGAGATCGAAGTAGCGAAGACGCTGTGATGATTAATGTGTAATGTGTAATAACCTGAAGCGAGTGCGGAAACTCCAGCCGCAGGAGCGGTACTAAATCCGTTCCAGATAAGCAGACTTCATCCAGCCCTCGTTTCGGCCAACGCGGACGTTAACCCATTCTCCTATCGTTTCACGAATGGTCACTTTCGTGCCTTCGTGAAGCGTGAAGAGGTCGGTGCCTGAACGGTCAGGCGAGGACTTCGCATTGACGATACCCTGTGTGATGATAGCTTCATTGCGCAGGGTATCTCTTTGATGCAGCGAACGCGCATTCAGACCTGCAATAAGCGAGAAGAGTAGGGCAATCCATGCTACATGGAAAGCCGTCTTACGTAGCCAGGTCGTGCGGTTCAGCAGGAACAACGAGATACCTATCAAAGTCAACAGGAAAAGACCGATCGATAGAATTAACCAGGTCTGCTCCTTCAGTTGGTTTCTTATCGCACGAGCCCAGGTAGTCAGGAAAAAGTCCTGCTCGGTGATATTATCCGTAATACGGCTCTGCGCAAAAGCGAGGTTATACTTCGCATCCTTATCGTTCGGATTCAGACGCAACGCCCGCTCGTACGCCAAGATAGACTGCGCCAACTCGCCCTGCTTGAAATACGTATTGCCTAAGTTATAATATACCTGCGCATCGGGCTGTTCGTCTAACAGCGACTGATACATCGCAGCCGCTTCACCATAACGTCCTTCTGCGTAAGCTGCATTCGCCTCATCGAACGCACTCTGCGCAAAAATATGGAGACAAGAAAAGAGTATTGCCGCCAGGCAAAGTCCTCTAAACTTTAAACTTTCCACTTTAAACTTTACCATCATATCTTCTGATCTTCCAAATTGTTAATCAAATTCGTTGTAGCCGTATAGAGGTCATCCATCGCATGATCCGTAGCCGGAGCGTAACGTGCAAACTCCGCTGTGGAGAGTACGTTCATCACCTCTTTGATGATCGCCTCACTCACGCCCTTCTGCGCCAGGATAGAAGAGATATTCTCCTTATTCAGGTCGGCAGTGGGAATAGACAGACGATCGCTCAGGTACGTCCATGCCGCCTGTTCTATCGCTGCATAGAACACATCTTTGTTGTTCGCCTTCAGGGCTTCAGCAGCGGCTTTCAAGCGTTTCTTCGCTACCTTATTGGCCTGTTTGTATTTCACACGCGTGATATCTGCGTTCTCCTTAATCTGCTTGCGCAGGAAAATAAGAATCATCGTCGCCAGTACCAACGGTACCGCATAGAACAACCATAAATGGTTGTAATTTGTGATTTGTGATTGGTGATTGGTGATTTTCAGCGGCTTCGTATTGATATACCGAATATCGGTGCCGAGTTGCTTGATGTCCTCTTTATGGGTGTAGGAGATGACCTGTCCTTCACCATTCGCACCATTCTCACCATTTGCACCATTCGCCCCGCGCTTTACATGAATGGCGTATTCCGGCGTTGCGAGGGTCTTGTACGCTTTCTCTTCGATGTCGAAATAACTGAACGTGATTGCCGGAATGGTATAGTCTCCCGCGTTACGCGGAATAGCCAGATACTCGATGGACTTCGTGCCGCTCACGCCGTTGGTTGTTGTGCTGAAGTTATTGGTCACCTTCGGGTCGTAGGGCTCAAATCCTTCCGGCCAGTCCACCGCCGGCGTTTTGATCAGTTTCATGTTACCTGCTCCGCTGATGTCCAGCTTGATGGTCACGGCATCATTCGTCTGCATCTCGGTTTGCGAGATAGACGGCTCGATAGTGAATTTACCTACGCCTCCGGAAAAACCGGCCGGTTTACCGCTGGGCAGCGGGTCCACATGAATGGTCGCTTTCGGCGCATTGACTACCCGCGTCACGTTCGTGTAGGTCTCGAAGAAACTATCGAACACGCTACGCACCTGTTGACGGGTCTGCACGCGAATGATGGCTTCGAAATGCGCCGGTTCAATGGTGATATCGCCCGAGTGCTGCGGGTAGAGTACGGCGCGATAGAGAACCGCCGTCTGGTAGTTACGGCCGTTATAATGCTCTAACTGCGTCTGTATCTCTCCTTGGTCCAACTCCTGCTTGAGGAACCCGGTGAACTCCGGTAACTTCGTGTTATTGGTTAACTGCGCTACATCGACGTTCGCGAAGTACAGCTTATAGGTCACCAACAGTGCCTCTTGCTCCTGCACGCGGGTCTTTGAGACGATAGTGCGAACGAAGAGGTTCTCCGAAGAGACGTTTCCGCTCTGATTAGCTGATGACTGACTGCTGCTTTGGCCGGAAGACTGCCCCCTCCCTTGAGGGGAGGGTTGGGGAGAGGTTTCCTCATCTTCCGGCAATACCTGAATCCGTACACCGTTGGACTGAATATCCGAACCGTCCACTCTGATAGTCGCCGGTCCGATCGTGAAAGTACCGGCACGTTGCGCCATGAGCGTGTAGGTATAGGTCTGCTCGAAGGTTGAAGTCCTATGCCCGTTCACAAACGAAGTGCTGCTGCTCGTGCTCGTGTAGGGACCGCTCAGTACATCGAAGTCCGTGAACTGAGGAGCACGCAGATCGCGCGCGCTATGGTTCACTGAGAACGTTAACTGAAACGGACGGCCTACAATCACCTGACTTGGCGCGCTCGCCTTAAATACGACATCATCGGCAAAGCCCGCCAAGGCCATGCCGATAAAGCTCAATAATATAATTAATTTCTTCTTCATAAATAACTTGTTATTTATTGGGGTCCCCAGAGTAAACCGTAGGTTTGCTATGGGGAGAGCGTAGCGCAACACGTAGCACTCTACGAGGGCTGTGCCCGTGGTCGTGCGAGTGTTAGCGTAAGCGACTACCATTCTTTTTCAACTCTGCGCTTCTTCCCCTGCTGCCGTTGCAGTTTCTCTTGGGTATCTTGTTCGTCTTGCTCCAGCGCCTGTAAGATCTGCTCAGCAGTCTCTTTGTCCATCTCGTTCTCGTTCTGCTGCTGTTGCTGCTGTTGCTGCTGTTGCTGATCCTCGTCTTGTTGTTGATCTTCGTTCTGCTGTTGTTGCTGCTGCTCTTGCTGTTGTTGCTGCTGGTCTTGGTTCTGTTGCTGTTGCTGCTGTTGTTGTTGCTGCTGCAGCATTTCCATCGCCTTTACGAGGTTATAACGGGTCTCGTTATCTTTCGGATTTGCACGCAGCGACTCCTGATAAGCAGACACGGCTTTGTCGTACTGCTGCGCAGCAAAATGGCAATTACCGATGTTGTGCATCACCTTGCTGTAGCGCGTCTTGTCCTCTTTCTTATCCAGCGACCGGGCTGCTGTCTCATAGGCCTCCAAGGCATCCGCGTATTTCTCCTGACGGTAGAGGGCGTCACCTAAGTTATAATGCGCCTCGTAACTGTCCTTATTGGTCTGCAGCGCACGACGATAGTCCACTTCCGCACCGGAGAAGTTCTCACTCTTGTATTCGCGATTGCCTTTGCGTACATCCGAAGCCTCACGCTGAGCGAACGTGAGGGGGCTGAAGAGAAGGAGTGCCCAAAGGCAGAGTCCTCTAAACTTTAAACTTTCCACTTTACACTTTACCATATTATTTCTCTCCAAAGATATCGAGTTTAGTGATCATCTTGTTCTTACGGTTGAAGATAAAGAAGTCGATCACGATGAGCAGCAACGCCAACAGAGCGAACGAGTGGAACTGCTCGTTGTAGTCGGTATAGACCTGTGCTTCTATCTCTTGTGTCGCCATCTTGTCTAATTCTTTCTGCAGCGCGCGCATCGCCGTATTGGTGTTGTCGCAACGCACGTAGAACCCTCCGCCGGCTTGCGCAATCTCGCGACACATGTCTTCGTTCAAACGGCTGACCACGACATTACCTTGACGGTCCTTGCGGTAGTTGTTGGTTCCCGGAAGCGGAATAGGACTGCCATCGGGTTTACCGATACCTACTACCATCACCTGAATACCTTGTTCTTTAGCCTGCTTGGCTGCTGCTACGGCATCGTCTTCATGGTTCTCGCCGTCGGTGATGATGATGATAGCACGGCTGGCATCGCTGGGTTCGCCGAAACTGTTGACGCAGGTATGGATCGCTTTTCCGATCGCCGTTCCTTGCGTTTGAATTAACTCCGGTTTGGTGGTGTTCAGAAACATCTTCGCGGATACATAGTCGCACGTGATCGGTAACTGCACGAAGGCATCACCGGCAAAGACGACCAGACCCACTTTGTCGTTCACCATGTTATCCAGCATCTTACTCAACATCTGCTTTGCGCGGTCCAAACGGTTCGGTGCCACATCTTCCGCTAACATCGAGTTCGAGATATCGAGCGCTACGATAGCTTCGATACCTTGCCGTTTCTCCGTGCGTTCAGACGTACCCCATTGTGGACGGGCGGCAGCGATGATGAGTAACGCCAGGGCTACCATTAAGATCGAAAACTTAACCGCCGGACGAACACGACTCGCATTCGGCATTAGTTCCGCCATCAACTGAGCATCACCAAACGCCTCCAACTGACGGCGTTTACGATGGGTGTACCATATATAGGCTGCTATAAAAACTGGTATCGTCACCAGCAGCCATAAAACCTCTATATTCGCAAATCTAAACATAGTCTTTTGTTTTGAATCGTCCTGTTTCCCTCCCTTGTGCGGGTGAAGAGCTCTGCTCGATCGGACTGCCGGTGGCCGTCCGTAGAACTCCCGGGGGAGGGGTTTTTTAATTGCTTATTGTCCTCAGCACGAAGTAACGGATGATCAGTTCCAGCAACAAGCAGATCAGCGCGGCATAGAGGAAGGGCATGAAGTTCTCCGTGTGCTTGCTGAACTCGCGCACACGCAGTTTGGTCTTCTCCATCTGGTCGATCTGGTCGTAGATGGCTTTCAGACTCGTGTTATCCTTCGCGCGGAAATACTGACCGCCTGTAGTCTCGGCAATACTGCGCAGGGTGGTCTCGTCGAACTCGTTGTCCATCGTAATATACTGTTTGCCGATGGGTGTCTGCACCGGTACGCGGGCTTGACCGTAACTGCCTACACCGATCGTATAGACGCGGATACCGTAGGTCTTGGCGATCTCAGCAGCCGTCTGCGGGTCGATATCACCGCGGTTGTTACTTCCGTCGGTTAAGAGGATGATCACTTTCGATTTCGTCTCGCTGTCTTTCATGCGGTTTACCGCGTTCGCCAGACCCAGACCGATAGCCGTACCGTCTTCTACCATACCGTATTCAACCGACTTGAAGAGGTTAACGAGCACCGCGTGGTCGGTCGTCAGCGGACATTGTGTAAAACTCTCTCCGGCAAAGACAACCAGACCGATCTGGTCATTCGGACGGGCGATCACGAAGTCCGAAGCCACTTTCTTGGCGGCCTCCAAACGGTTCGGGCGCAAGTCCTCGGCTAACATCGTACCCGAGATATCGAGGGCCATCATGATATCGATACCCTCGGTGGACTGTGAGGACCATTTATTGGTTAACTGCGGTCGCGCCAAAGCGATGCTGATGAGCGTGATGACTGCGATGCGCAGCACGAACGGCACATGCAGCAACCATATACGGATTGACTTCGGCTGTGCTGCTAACACACGCGTGTCGCTCACTTGCACGCTCGCGTCCGACTTGCGCAATTCGTAAATATACCATCCTACGATCGGCAGTAACAGCAGCAGCAAAAATAAATATTCAGGATTAGCAAATGTCATAACAATTTACCATTTGTTCATTTACCATTTGTTCATTTACGATTGAGGTGTCTCTTCCTCCCCTCCTTTTAGGGAGGGGGCGGGGGTAGGCCTCGTTTCCTTCACGAAATCATACGCCGTGGTCAGCGCCAACTCATTCTCATCGGGCGTCGTATGCCATTTCGCAAACTTCACCAGATCCGCCAGTTGCAGCATCTTACTCAGTTTACCGTATAGGTCTTTCCCGTCACCAATTACCAATGACAAATTACCATTGACCAATAGGGGCTTCAGCTCCTTTAATGTCTCATCACTCGTCTTCTCGGTACTCTGTACGTCGAAGCGTCGGCTGATATATTCGCGTACGACATCGGTCAGTTCGGTCTGGTATTCTTTGATCTTACCGTCCTTCCATATCTTCGCCGCTTTGATGGCGTCGAGTTTCTCCAAGGCTACCTCGTCTGCCGGACGAAGCAGTTCCGGATCGATGGGTGCCTCTTCCGTCTCTTTGCGGTTCTTGAGGTACCAGCGAACGAGGTAATAAGCCCCTACGCCCAGACCGGCAAGCAGCAGACCTAATAAGACCCAACGAATAATGCCCCACCACCATATCGGGGCTTTCTCTATATCTTTGATATCGGTGATCGCCAGTGTGGTGTCCACTTCGAAGGGTTGCACCACATTCAGCGCCAGCGGATCGGTCCAGAACGTGTCCTCGCCGCTCACCACCGCTATCGGATTAACCGAGAATAAACTGTCTTTAAAACAGGTCAGCGTCAGGTACTGGTCCAATTGCACCCGTCCGTCTTTCAGAGCGAGCGTATCGACGATGGTCTTATCGACGATCTCGATGCCGTCCTGGAGTTGGTCTCCAAAGTTCGGCATCTCCACCTGCTCTGACTTCTCGTGCGTCACGCGCAGGTGGAGATCCGTCTGATCGCCTAACATCAGCGTCGTCGAGTCAATACTCGCGCTAACTACTATGGCTAATAAAATGTTTTGTAACATTCTACGAGATATTCATTATTCATTAATCATTATTCATTGTTGAAAAAGCTGCATTAACTTTTTCACATAGTCTTCATCCGTCCGCATGCTGATATGGTTCATACCGGTCTTGGTGTAGATGGTTTCTAACGCAGCCTGCTGGTCGCGCCAAGCCTGCGCATAGGCGTTGCGAACGCTGCTAAGGCTCGTGTCTACCCATACACGCGCACCGGTCTCCGGGTCACGCACTTTCAATAGACCTACATTCGGCATCTCCGCATCACGACGGTCGTATATCTGTATCGCACTCAGATCATGTTTCCTGCTCGCGATGGTTACGGGGTCTGTTACTCCCTTCCCTTTAGGGAGGGGTTGGGGGTAGGCTCCTATCAAATCACTTATAAGGAACGCCGTGCAGCGACGTTTCTGGGCGTTGGTAAGGAACTGCAGCGCCGCATTGATATCCGTCCCCGTATGTTGCGGTTCGAAACTCAGCAACTCGCGGATGATATGCAGCACGTGCGATTTACCTTTCTTAGGCGGAATGAATTTCTCGATCTGGTCGGAGAAGAAGATCACGCCCACTTTATCGTTGTTCTCGATCGTGGAGAAAGCGAGTGTAGCAGCTACTTCGGCCATCGTGTCGCGTTTCATCTGGCTCACCGAACCGAAGTTGCGGCTGCCGCTGACATCGACGAGCAACATCACCGTTAACTCGCGCTCCTCTTCATAGACCTTGATGTAGGGTCGGTTCATTCGCGCCGTCACGTTCCAGTCGATCGATCGTACGTCGTCGCCCGGTTGGTACTCACGCACCTCCGAGAACGCCATACCACGACCCTTGAACTGGCTGTGATATTCGCCTGCGAAGATATTCCGACTCAACCCGTGGGTCTTGATCTCTATCTTCCGAACTTTTTGTAATAACTCTTCTGAAGTCATAAATCTAATGGATTATAGACCGTTCGCTGCGCTCACTAAAGGAATCAGGAATAAAGACAAAAATGTTTTGTGTAGTCGAAGCCGTTTAGTCTTTACTCTTTCAGCGAAGCGGTCCTTACTCTTTCAGCGTAGCGGTCTATTACGGAACTTGCACCGCGTTCAGCACTTCCGTAATGACATCTTCCGTCGTGATGTTATTGGCCTCTGCCTCGTACGTCAGTCCGATACGGTGACGCAGCACGTCGTAACATACGGCACGTACATCTTCCGGCGTTACGTAGCCTCTCCTATGAATAAACGCATATGCACGCGCTGCTTTCGCGAGGTTGATCGACGCACGAGGACTACCGCCGAAGGCAATCATCTGCTTCAACTCCTTCAGACCGTACTCCTCCGGGTTACGGGTGGCAAACACGATATCGACGATATATTTCTCGATCTTCTCGTCCAGGTACACTTCCTCTACGATCTTACGCGCCTTGATGATATCGGCTGTACTCAAAATAGGCAGCACGGTCTTCTTCTCCGAAGCGATGTTCTGACGAATGATCGCCTGCTCCTCCTCTTTCTTCGGATAGCCGATCACTACCTTCAGCATAAAACGGTCGGTCTGCGCCTCCGGAAGAGGGTAGGTACCTTCCTGCTCTATCGGGTTCTGCGTCGCCAATACCAAGAACGGATCATCGAGTTTGAAGGTCTGCTCACCGATCGTCACTTGACGCTCCTGCATCGCCTCGAGTAACGCACTCTGCACTTTCGCCGGAGCACGGTTGATCTCATCAGCTAACACAAAATTAGCGAAGATCGGACCTTTCTTGATCTTGAACTCTTCGCTCTTTTGACTGTAAATCTGTGTACCGAGCACATCGGCAGGCAACAGATCCGGCGTAAACTGAATACGGCTAAAGTTAGCCTTAATGAGATCGCTTAAGGTCTTGATAGCGAGGGTTTTTGCCAAACCCGGCACGCCTTCCAACAATATGTGCCCGTCGCTCAACAGACCAATAAGCAAACTCTCTACAAGGTGCTTCTGACCTACAATCACTTGATTCATGCCTAACGTCAAGGCATCTACAAACGAACTCTCGCGCTCCACGCGCTCTTGCAATTCTCTGATATCCACTTGCATTGTTGTATAGTGTATTTATTAATTATCTTTGATGATCCCATTACTACAAATTCTGTGCCAAGACGAATATATATGTAGCAGAAAAATGTTTTTTATATGATTTGTTATGAATGAATATACGATTCTTATATAAGAAGATGTTTCATTTGCTGATTCGAAATATTATGAGTACCTTTGCCCCACATTTTGATAAAAAATATTTGTATTTATTATGAAAAAGATTCTTTTTGTGTTTGCGTGCACGGCGCTGATGGTAATGGCGGGTTGTGAGAAAAAAATGACAAGTGCGGATATCGAGTCTATCGATGTTACTAAATTGGACAGTGTGGAACTTGCTTGCTGGGAATATACAATCTCATGGGTGCAGAATAACAAAACGCAATCTTATACCGGACGTGTGTGGGGTTCAGAAAGGGAGGCTGTTGAGGAACTGAAAGCTCAACTTACCATTTACAAACGTTCCGGAGAAATCTCCGAGGTAAAGTACGGTAAGAACGGAGCCAAGGACGAAGAGGCCTGTGATCCTACCTCTAAAAATAAATAATTCTACGCAAAAATCCTCAAAAATTTGCGTCAATCTTTCGATCGATCGGAACTCCTGCCTGCTCCACCTCCGAGCAGGCAGGTCTTTTCTTTCTTGTCTCTTTCGCCGGATGTCATCCGGCTTAGGGTTGCTTCCTGCGGTGCTATTTCCTTCTTTTGTTGTTTATCTGCGATTTTTTGCTAAAAAAATTTGCGTATATCAGAAAATAGTTGTACCTTTGCAGCGTCTTTTGAAGGATGGCTGGTTCCGACAGCCTAAAAAAGCGGTAACATATTGATTAATTTCGCGTTTGCGATTTATTTGGATACTCCAGAATGTAGGAAGTTCAATGAGTAACACCGAATAATAAGTCCGCAAGCGTCCATAGTACATATGGGCGTGACTTATCGGTGTTATGGGCATTTCCTACAGCCTTGGAGTTGATAAGGAAGCGCTCATATTTTTTGTATTACTTCCATTATTCCATTCTTCGCAGACAACTTCATAGAGAACCGCCACTCTTCAAACGGGGCAAGCCCTGCGAAGCCGTCAGAGCAGGAAATATTACTTAACCGCGTGCCAGATGCACAAAAAAATCCCAAGGGCATGGGTAATAATAATGAAAAAATTTTTAGTAATGATGTTGGCCGTTCTTGGCTTATCAATTAGCGTGTATGCTGGTGTCACTAACAGTTGTAAAATTTCAGGAGGTCAAGAGGGAGCAACCGTTATTGCATCAATTATTGAAGTAGGAGATGGCTACGTAATGGTTGAGCTTGACAATGATGGCTCATTTGCTGTAAATGTAACAATTTCGATTTCTGGATGGCATTCAGGACAAAGAGGATGTAAAGTATCACCTCAAGCATCAAACACAGTAAAAGTACCTGTCGATGGAGCAAAGGCTAGTGATAGCATTAAAAATTATAATGTGTCAATTAGTGGATCTCGTTGTAACTAAATTACTAAAGAAGATGTTGTGATTTTTTGCAATATCTTCTTATTTAAATCTTATTTCAAATGAGAAAGATATTTATACTTTTTGCGGTAGCACTCCTTTGCAGTTGCGCTACCACATTGAAACTAGAAAATACCATATGGTATAATGTCACTCAAGCTGAGCGTGACGGAGTAAAGGCCAATGTATACACTGCTCTTTATTTTGGAGAAGACGGTGTCGTAAATTTCAATACTAGTGTGAAGCAGGACACTACAATGATTGTGGCTCCTTGTTTTACAGAATTCTGTAAATATACATATTCTGGAAACCTCAAGAAAGGGATTAAACTTAATATTGAGGGGAAAGACATCGACGGAAACTCTACAAAATATGCGGGAATAATATGTACTGAAGGTATGGTCTTGGTTTCACAAGATTCTATCACGAAAGGTTATAAGATGGCCGAAAACTTACGATTAAAATAAGGAGGATGTAATATGAAAAAACTGAATTTTTTTGTCCTTTTAATATGCACGTTTTTTATGACTTCATGTGCGGTCGTTGAAAGCATGTGGAATCAAATAACAGACCCGGGACCGTTAGATAATGATGGTTCTACATACCATGTCTACTCCCAAAATGAGGCAATAGACAGAGTCATGAATACTCGCGAAGCTCAAGCTTGGAATAGTAGTGCGGCAAGTAGAGGACTATTACTTGCTTCTACTGGTATTAACATTGTAGAAAACTTCACAGGACAGGATTTGTCTAAGGTTAGGGAAATTATTGATGCAACTACTGATGATTTGGTCGCTGATAAAAATTCGTCTAAGAGCGATGTCCATAGCCTTGTAGGGGTTGCCTTTTATGGTGCAGGAAGAGTCGCAGGCCATTTTGAAGATAAACAAAAAGCAAAAAGCAATACGGAGTTTAGAAAACTACACAAGGATGAGCAAAATTTTGATTGTCGTTATAAAATCAACCCTAAAACAGGATATTTTGAAGATATCCAGAAGCGCTATGGTATGGATAGCGTAATGAGATGCATTTGGGGGCAGCAGGAGGAAGATTATCGACTTATGCTTGATTCTGCAGTACGTGAGTGTGCTCCATTTGAAGAATTGGATGATCTTCTTACGAAAACAGGAGATGAAAAAATTGACAATCACAAACATAAGGTTCTCTATGATGCGTTAAGATGTTTCAATGCAATGAAGCGTGAAATGCAATCAAGTACATATATGACCTCTTCGGAAAATGAGAATCTCGGATTATCGCAAGAGTTAGAAGATTTGCTAGAAAGTACTACTCCGACAGAATCAATCCAATCAAATGGTGATAATGACAATGTAGTACCAAGTAACTCTCTTTCTGATGACGAACTTCTCGAATCTATCAAGACCAGTGATTATAAATTTAATTCTTACGCTCTATCGGAAGAAAATAAGGCAGAATTAGATAAGGCAGCAGAAATTCTTCTTCGGAATCCTGAATGGGAAATTGAACTGCTTGGACATAGTTGCGATTTTGGAGATAAAGAAGCCAAATATATCATTGGTATCCAGCGTGCAAAAGTTGCAAAACAGTATTTGGTAGAAAAGGGTGTTGATGCAAAACATATTTATGTTCATAGTTATGCAGACAAAAAACCTGTAGTGCCAAATAACTCCGTTGAAAATCGATCTGCAAATCGTCGTGTAGAGATAAAAATCATCAAATAATTTTATTGAGAAAATACTTAGTCAAGAGGGTGCTATTGGCACTCTCTTTTCGTGTAGAGGCCTTTGATATTTCCCATTTTTTCCACCTCCATCCTTTGTGATTTATTACCTGCGGTGCTTCCCCTCTCTTTTTCTCTCCTTCTTTTTTCTTGTCATTTACCTATGGTGCTTCACCCGCGTGCTCGGACCCCTTCGCCTTTTGGCGACGATTAGTGTAAGCCCATCAGGGACCGTAGTTTCCGTGCAGGGGGCACGGACGGAAGGGCGCGTTGGGGACGCGCGGTCCTCGATGGGCTTACACGCTATCTGCATAGCCATAAGGGGTCCGCCCTGCTATCCGCATGGCTTCAAGGGGACCTCATGAACAATACACGTTTACCTGCGGTGTCTCTCTCTCTTCTGTTTGACCTGCACGTCTTCTATTTTTAGTCAAGTTTTAGTCAATATCTGTATTGTAGTATGCGATTAGTATATGGTAAGTATGTAATTAGTAGGTGATAAACCGTTCCATTTATGGACCATTTGGTGATGTTCTTATTACATTTTTACCCGCTCATTCCATCAAAAGTTGGAAGACCCCAAGCAAGTTGATAATCACCATCTATGCCCGCATCGATATTTTTATCCGTGCCAAATATCCTGATTGCTCTTTTTTTACACAATAGTGTGTGGTTTTTGGTCCCGTGTAAAAGTTTGTAATTTTGTAGCGGTTTCCCACAACGGGAAACCCCGTACGCGCGGATGGATAGTAAGAGAGAGGGGATTAGAGGAGGTAAATGCTAATCGCAATAT
>SAMEA3663084__coassemble_275_pt1 | contig 18310 bp, 16 predicted proteins | sample SAMEA3663084__metabat2_low_PE_028 | metagenome-assembled genome bin SAMEA3663084 (sample SAMEA3663084) | pig gut metagenome | biome: pig gut; feature: pig-associated habitat; material: faeces | place: France | collected 2012 | reverse complement strand
AAGATAATAAAAATATTTGGATTATACAAATAATAAAATTAAATACATAATGAAACAGCATTTTACCAAAGCCGAAAAGGTGGCTTATCGTCAGAAGCAAGCCCGCATCAAAGCTGCACACGAGCGTTTTGACAGCTTCATGACCGAGCAGGGATGGACGAAGTACCATCTCTTCATGCGCGGTTCGAAATGGACGAAAGATGCCGACACTATCATCCACGATAGCGACGGCTGGCACCTGAACGGACAAAACATAACCGAGAAAGAATTACACCAATTCATCCATTACCCCGAATCATGACAGACGAAGAATTTACCAGAGAGCAGATGGACGAACAGCGCAAAGAGGTTTCCCGTTTGCGGAGCGAACTGAAAGCGTTCAATAAAGCGCGTGCAGCCATGTCCAAAGAGGATAAAGCGCGTACGCGGCAGCAGGCCAATGACTTACAAGATCAATATGACCGTGCGTTAGGGAGGTTATATACCATGCGGAATTATTTCCAGTGGAACCGTGGTGTTGACCGCGAGTATATCTCCGCATACGATAAGGATTGAATCCCGCTCTTCCTCGTCCATGACCAAATTTGCCCTCTATAAAAATTTGCATTGAGATTCTTGAGACACTTGAGACACTTTTGTCTAATTTGCTCATTTTTAAATGAATCGTTACTCATGGAAATCCCAACTGTCTCAACTGTCTCAACTGTCTTACATCATTTTTTGTTCTGACCATTCTGTCCTTTTTTTTGCATTGCACTACTGCACTTTCTGCACTTTCCCCTTCCAAAGTGCAAATAGTGCAATGCTATTTTTTTTCTTTGCTATCCTTTTGCTAATTCATTTTTTTCGAACGCTTTGTTCAAAAATTGAGCGTTAGTCATTCTTATATATTTTTAGTCATTCGTTAACCATTCTCGGACCTATTACGTACTCGGAACAGACGCGAAAACCGATTTAAACGCCTCTCCGACACGCCCAAAACCGTACGTACACGTCCGTAGTGGTAACGAGATGCTAACGGAAATGAAGGCTAAATGAAGGCTAAATAGAGGCTATTCATCCACTCTCTTCGGTCTCATAAAGCCGGCCGGTTGCTCGGAGGTGTCCGCTTCAGTGCCTTGTACTGCAAAATGAATCTGGTTACGTCCAAATCGCTGGTTGATGCCGTCTATCGCCTGCATCAGGCGTTTCCGTTTCAGTTGTTTTTGTGCATGGTTCGGTGCAAAGAGATCTAACTGTACTGCATCGGAGTGCTGCAACTGCCCTAAGATTACACCCGCTTGTTTATATTGGTAGTTCTCGCGGAATAATCTATCCAGCAATTGTGTCACGGCGTGAATGATCAGCGCAGAGTCATCCGTTGCTGTGCCCAGTTTGATTGTATCGTCCGCATGATACTGCGGCAAGTCTTCCCGATGACGGTTTGTCGCCAAGAATAGCGTTACGGTACGGCATAGTGATTGTTGCTCACGCAATTTGCGGGTAGCAGAAGAGGCATAGTTGCTCAGTTCGCGCAGCAGCACTATTTTGCTGCTTGTCATATGCGCGAACGTGCGGCTGTACATGATGGATTTCTGCCGCTCGTGGCTGGCGATAGTGATGGCGGGTACACCGTTTAACTCTTTCCATGTGCGCAGGCCGGTGACTCCGAATTGCCTGTTGATCCACGCTTCGGGCAGGCGGGTGTACTCTAACGCTGTCTTGACGCCTTGAGAATCAATAGTTTTGATGCTGCGTCTTCCAATTCCCCAAACATCTTTGACGGGGACTTGTGCAAGTGCTGCTTCGCGTTTGTCTGCCGGCATGATACAGATGCCTTTGTATGCAGGATAATGCTTGGCAAACCATGTGGCAGTCTTGGCGAGCGTGTATGTTATTCCGGCACCGCAACTGACAGGAATATCCGTTTCGCGCAAGATGAGGTCTTTGAGTGTTTGTAAGTATTCGCGCAGTTGGGACGGATCGTCTTCCGGCATCTCGCCGAAGAACTCATCTACACTATATTGTATGAAGTTCAGAACCATCTCTGTTTTCCGCACTTCATCCATGATATGATGCGAGATATCGTGATAGAGTTGATGATGGACATCAATGACCGTCACATGATTTAGCTCAATGATTTTCGTCACTTGAAAAATAGGATTGCCTCTCTTCAGACCAACCGCTTTCGCCTCTTGGTTTAGGGCAAGGATGATCCCGCCGTTGTTGTCATTATTATTAGCCACAACAACCGGCGTACCCTTCAATTCCGGCCGCGAGACTAACTCGCAACTCACGAAGAAATTATTGCAATCCAGATGAATATACATGTCCGTAAAATCCTCTGCAAAGATACAAATATTTTTGCATATCTCAAAATTTTTACTACAAAAATGCAAAAATACTTGTGTGTTTTAAAAAAATGTTGTATCTTTGCCGAAGATTTTTCATGGCACTTCTAAAAATTGATTTATTATGAAAAATATTAAATATATAGGCTGCGATGACGCCGAATTAGATTTGTTCGAGAGCCAGTACACTTTGCCGGACGGCATGTGCTACAATAGTTATGTAGTGCTCGGCGAGAAGCAGGTGGCGGTGATGGATGGGGTTGATGCGCGATGTGCGCATGAGTGGTTAGACAAGGTGGAGGAGGCTATGGACGGCCGCACGCCCGATTATCTGGTGTGCCAGCATATGGAGCCGGATCACAGCGGCGCGATGGCTTTGTTCCTGGAGAAGTACCCGCAGGCACAAGTGCTTTGTTCGAAGCAAGCGGTGGTGATGATGCAGCAGTTCGGCATCGAGGCCAAGAACGTGCAGATTGTGGCAGAAGGGCAGCGAATAGACCTTGGTGGCGTGACATTACAGTTCATCGCAGCACCGATGATCCACTGGCCGGAAGTGATGATGACGTATTGTGCCGAAGAACAGGTGTTGTTCAGCGCGGACGCATTCGGTAAGTTCGGCGTCTATCATGCCGATGAGGACGACTGGGCGTGCGAGGCAAGGCGGTACTATTTCAATATCGTCGGCAAGTACGGCGTGCAGGCGGCTAATGTGTTGAAGAAGCTGGCGGGAAAGGATATTCAGACTATCGCGCCGCTGCACGGACCGATGTTGGAAGGCGAGAAGAAAGACGAGGCGCTGCGGTTGTATCATATCTGGAGCGCGTATGGCGTAGAGACCGAAGGTGTGTTGGTGGCTTATGCCTCCATCCACGGCAACACGGCGAAAGCCGCGCAACAACTCGCAGAGATACTCAAGGCGAAAGGGGCAGGGAAGGTTGCTATTACCGACCTCAGCCGTGACGACATGGCGGAGGCGATCGAGGATGCGTTCCGTATGGATAAATTGGCGCTTTGCTGCGCTACCTTCGATGGCGACATCTTCCCGGCGATGCATTTGTTCCTCCATAAACTCCGCCTCAAGGGCTATCAGAACCGCCGTGTCGCACTTGTAGAAAACGGCTCCTGGGCACCGCAGGCGGTACGTGTCATGAAGGAGATGTTGGCGGGTTGCAAGAACATCGAAATCGTCGAACCTACCGTCACCATCCGTGGTTCCCTCAAGCCGGAACAAAGGGCTGAATTAGAAGCTCTTGCCAACGCCTTGTTGGCAAAATAAGCGCAAGCTAAAATATTAACTCTCTAAAAATCATCCTCTTATGGCAAAGTACATTTGTGATGTCTGCGGATACGAGTACGATCCCGCAGTAGGAGATGAGGAGCACGGCATCGCTCCCGGCACTCCATTTGAATCTCTCCCTGAAGATTGGACCTGTCCTCTCTGCGGAGTGGGTAAAGACCAATTCTCCAAAGCGTAACAAAAAAATAGCGTACCCGCGAAGGTACGCTATTTTTGTTATCGCATAGGCTTCTTATTTCTCGTCCTCGACGGCGGCTTGTGCTGCTGCCAGGCGTGCGATAGGTACGCGGAACGGTGAGCAGGAAGCGTAGTTCATGCCTACACGTGCGCAGAACTTAACGGACGAAGGCTCACCACCGTGCTCGCCGCAGATACCGGTACGCAATCCCGGACGAACGGCACGACCTTTCTCTACCGCCATCTTGATCAATTGGCCAACGCCGTTTTGGTCGAGTACCTGGAACGGATCCACTTTGAGGATCTTCTTCTCAAGGTAAGCCGGCAGGAACGAAGCGATATCGTCACGGCTGTAACCGAAGGTCATCTGCGTGAGGTCGTTGGTACCGAAGGAGAAGTACTGAGCCTCCGTAGCGATACGGTCTGCAGTCAGAGCAGCACGCGGAATCTCGATCATTGTACCAATCTCGAACTCTACCTCGATGCCATACTCGGCGAATACCTCTTTAGCTACGCGCTGGATGATCTCTTTCTGTTGTTTGAGCTCATAGAGGATACCGATCAGCGGAACCATGATTTCCGGCATCGGGTTCTTACCCTCTTTCTTGAGTTCGCAAGCGGCGGAGAGGATAGCGCGGGTCTGCATAGCGGTGATCTCCGGGAAGGTGATACCCAGACGGCAACCACGGTGACCGAGCATCGGGTTGTTCTCTGCCAACTGAGCTACACGTGTCTGGATCTCTTCTACGGAAACGCCCATCTCCTTTGCCATCTGCTCCTGACCTTTCAGATCATGCGGAACGAACTCGTGCAAAGGCGGGTCAAGCAGACGGATGTTCACAGGCAGACCGTCCATAGCATCCAAGATTCCCTTGAAGTCAGCCTTTTGGTACGGCAGCAGTTTAGCCAGCGCTTTCTCGCGGCCTGCACTGTCCTTGGCGAGAATCATCTCACGCATAGCGATGATCTTCTGGTCGTCGAAGAACATGTGCTCGGTACGCGTCAGACCGATACCCTTTGCGCCGAAAGCACGTGCCACAGCAGCGTCGTGCGGAGTGTCGGCGTTGGTACGAACCTGAAGGTGCGTATATTTGTCGCAGAGGTCCATGAGTGCCTTGAAATCGCCGCTGAGCTCAGCAGCCTTGGTCGGGATCTCACCTGCGTAAACCTGTCCGGTAGAACCGTTGAGAGAGATGTAATCACCCTCTTTGTAGGTCACGCCTTCGATCTTGACGGTCTTGGCTTTGTAGTCCACCTGGATAGCACCTGCGCCGGAAACGCAGCACTTACCCATACCACGAGCCACAACGGCTGCGTGCGAGGTCATACCGCCGCGAGCGGTGAGGATTCCTTCTGCTGCAGACATACCTGCGAGGTCCTCAGGGCTGGTCTCAATACGAACCATGATCACTTTGTGACCGTTTGCGTGCCATTCCTGTGCATCGTCCGCGTGGAAGACAATCTGACCGCAAGCAGCACCCGGAGAAGCGGGCAGACCCTGGGTGATGACTTTCGCTTTCTTGAGCGCGTCCTTGTCGAAGACAGGGTGGAGCAGCTCGTCCAGTTTCTGCGGCTCGCAGCGCATGATTGCCTCTTTCTCGGTGATCTTGCCCTCACGAACCATATCCATAGCAATCTTCACCATGGCAGTACCGGTACGCTTGCCGTTACGGGTCTGGAGGAACCAGAGTTTGCCTTCCTGTACGGTGAACTCCATATCCTGCATGTCGCGGTAGTGGTCCTCGAGCTTCTGCTGGATGGTGTTGAGTTCGGCATAAAGAGCTGGCATAGCCTCTTCCATAGACGGATACTTGCTGGCGCGCTCTTCCTCGCTGATACCTTGAAGTGCTGCCCAACGGCGGCTTCCCTCCAGCGTAATCTGCTGCGGAGTACGGATACCTGCTACCACGTCCTCACCCTGTGCGTTGACAAGGTACTCACCGTTGAAGAGGTTCTCGCCCGTTGCGGCGTCACGGCTGAAGCAAACACCGGTAGCGGAGGTCTCGCCCATGTTACCGAAGACCATAGCCATTACGGAAACAGCGGTTCCCCACTCATCAGGAATTCCTTCCATCTTACGGTAGAGGATAGCGCGCTCGTTCATCCAACTGCGGAATACGGCACAGATAGCGCCCCAGAGCTGCTCGATAGGATCGTCCGGGAAATCTTTGCCCGTCTGCTCTTTGATAGCGGTTTTGAAACGAGCTACAAGCAGCTTCAGTTCCTCTACATTCAGGTCCTTATCCAGCTTCACTCCACGGATTTCTTTCACCTCGTCGATGATAGCCTCGAACGGATCGATGTCGGTCTTGTTTACCGGCTTCATACCCAATACGACGTCACCGTACATCTGTACGAAACGGCGGTAGGAGTCATATACGAAGTGGGGGTTGTTGGTCTTGGCTACCATGCCCTCTGCAACTACGTCGTTCAGACCGAGGTTGAGGATCGTGTCCATCATACCCGGCATGGATGCGCGCGCACCCGAACGTACAGAAACAAGGAGTGGGTTCTTTGGATCGCCGAACTTGCAGTTCATCAGACCCTCTACATGTGCGACCGCTGCGTTCACCTCTGCGGTTAACTCCTCTACGATCTTCTCCTGACCTACCTGGTAGTACTCGTTGCAGACCTCGGTGGTGATGGTGAATCCCGGAGGAACAGGAACGCCCACCAAGTTCATCTCTGCGCAGTTGGCACCCTTGCCACCCAGCAGTTCACGCATTTGCGCGTTACCTTCAGCTTTACCGTTACCGAAGGTGTAAACTCTTTTTTTCTTTTCCATGTGTATAAAAATTGTATATTAAAACATTAAAAATCAGTGTTTTAGTTTCTTACAATTTGGCCTTTTGGGGTAGCCCTTCTCGGCGGAGGCCATACCTCCCGTTTCGGAGGGAAGACAATCCGGGTGCAAAGGTACAAAAAAAAAATGATATGTGCAAGAAAAGCACGATTTTTTTATTTTTTGTTAAGTTTCCTTGTGTATTTCAAATTTTTGTATTATCTTTGCAGCGCAAAATATGTCGCGTATGAAAAAATCTACGATTTTGATGGGCCTGATGACCGTTAGTTTGAGTTTGATGGCTCAGAAACAGAGTGAAGCTTATAGGCAATATATCGACCAATGGAAAGAGACGGCGATTCTTCAGCAGGCCGAGTATGGCATTCCTGCATCGATCACGATGGCGCAGGCGTTGTTAGAGTCCGCGGCCGGTCAGAGTGAGTTGGCGGTGAATGCGAAGAACCACTTCGGCATCAAGTGCACGAGTGAGTGGTTCGGCGGCGTGTATTACTACGATGACGACTCCAAAGGCGAGTGTTTCCGTCAATATGCCGATGCGGCTGAGAGTTTCAAAGACCATTCGCTTTTCCTGCAACGTCCGCGTTATGCAACTTGTTTTGAAATTGCCGTAGAGGATTATGAGGCATGGGCGGTGCGTCTGCGTGAGTGCGGCTATGCTACCGACAAGCATTATGCATCGAAGTTGATTCGTCTCATCGAGGACTATCATCTGGATTCGTTGACTATGGCTACCACCGTAGGAGTTTTTGATCCTACTGCAGCGCAGGATCTGCGTAATACGGAGCCGAATGCGCAGGTGAATGTTAAGATAGACCCGAATCAACCCAAGCCGGAGAATCAGCAGGCTCCGAAAAAGCCCGCGAAGCGTCCGTTGAAAGCGACGGTCGTACAAGGAACGGCACCTATCATGGTGATTAAGAACGACCCGGAGCCGCCATATGTAGCGCCGAAGACCGCCCGTGAGGAGCGCGACAGTTTCTTCATCGAGCACCCGAAAAAGAAATACAACGGTATCAATTACGTGATCGCGCGTGAAGGCGATACCTACGCGACGATCGCATTCCGTATCAATGTACGTGAGCGTGAATTACGCGAGAACAACGATGCCTTAGGTCGTGACCTGATGCCGGGCGATCGCGTATATCTGACGCTGAAGAAGACCCAAGGAAGCAAAGAGTTCGTTTGGACCCATACCGGTCAGTCGCTTTGGAAACTGAGTCAGGAAGAGGGTGTTCAAATCGAGGCTATCCTTAAACTCAATGAGTTGGACCCGAATATCCGCACTTTCCGTACCCGCCAGAAGATTTACTTGAAGAAGGTGAAGGAGCAGAAGTAAGGAGGAGGCAAGAGTGAAGGGTGCGATGTCGATATCTGACGCGCTTGTGGATTATCTGCGCGAGAGTGGTCTGGAGCAGTCTGTATTGGATATGCAGATCGAGCAGGTTTGGCCGCGTGTGATGGGTGAGACAGTCACGAAGTTAACCCGCAGTATAGAGATGCGCGACGGGATGCTGATCGTCCATGTGAACTCTGCTGCGCTAAAAGCGCAACTCTTTGAGAACCGCTTCGAATTGGTCAAGAAACTGAATGAGGCGGTAGGTGCGAATGCTATCCGAGATTGTCGAATCTTAGGATGATTTACCCTGAGAATATAGAAACGAAGATTGACTTTACGGTCATTCGTGAGGAGTTAGGGCGGCGCTGTGCGTCGTCCTTAGGTCGAGAATGCGTAGATGCTATGCATTTCGAGACCGATTATGAACTCGTGCAGCACATGTTGCAATTGACCGACCAGATGTTGCACGCCCAGAGTGACCCGATGCTCACCTTCCCGCGCGGGGATATCCATGACATGCGTGAGGCCATCGCCCGTATCCGTATAGAAAGATTGTTTTTAGACGAGGCGGAGTTAGATGCATTGCGCAAGACTTTGGCTTATGCGGCCGAGTTGGAGCATTTCTTTGCAGGCTTAGACAGTACGAAGTATCCGCTATTAAAAGGATTAGGGGATGAGCGGTTTAGCGGATTAGGGGAGATTGTGCGCGAGATAGACCGGGTGCTTGATCGCTATGGCAAATTAGCAGACCATGCTTCGCCTGAGTTAGCACGTATACGACGGGAGTTAGTGAATCTGCAAGGAAGTGTAGGGCGCACCTTAGCCTCAATCCTGCGTCAAGCGAAAGCGGACGGATGGGTGGATGCCGATGCGGCTCCTACCATACGCGAGGGACGATTGGTGATCCCTGTTCCGCCCGGTTATAAACGCAAGATCGGCGGAATCGTGCATGATGAGTCGGCGACCGGTAAAACGGTGTATATCGAACCTCAACAGGTGGTTGATGCCAATAATCATATTCGGGAATTGGAAGGTGCGGAACATCGCGAACGGATTCGTATTCTGCAAGCTATCACGGATATGCTACGGCCAAATACCGACCGTATCTTAGGCAGTCAGCAACTGTTGGCGGAAGTGGACTTTTTGAATGCGAAGGTTTCCTTGGCGCAGACCCTGCATGCTATCCGACCCGAGTTGTTGAATGAACCGATGTTGGAATGGTCGGACGCCCGTCATCCGGTGTTGCTGCTACATTTTATCCCACAGGGCAAAGTGGTCGTACCGCTTTCTATTCGTCTGCGTGCGCAAGAGAACCATGTGCTGGTGATCAGTGGCCCGAATGCGGGAGGTAAATCGGTTTGTCTGAAGACCGTTGCCCTGCTGCAATACATGCTGCAATGCGGATTGTTAGTGCCTGTAGCGGAGCAGAGCAGAGCCGGTCTGTTCGGCAGCCTGATGATAGACATCGGCGACGAGCAGTCGATACAGGATGAGTTATCCACCTATTCGAGTCATTTGCGGAATATGCGTGCATTCGTGCGCGAATCCGATGAATGCACTTTAGTGCTGATCGATGAGATGGGAACAGGAACCGAACCTCTGATTGGCGGGGCGATAGCGGAGGCTATCTTACGCGAGTTGGTGAACCGCCGTGTATTCGGTATCATCACAACGCATTATACGAACCTCAAGCATTTTGCGGAACAGACGCCGGGGGTGGTGAATGGAGCTATGCTCTATGACCGCGGAGCGATGCGGCCGCTGTTTCAGTTATCGATCGGTCAAGCCGGTAGCAGTTTTGCCATTGAGATAGCCCGCCAGATTGGCCTGAGTGAACCCATCATCCGTTATGCGACGGACTTGGTGGGCGAGGAACATATCGATTATGACAAGCAGCTGCAGGACATCGCGCGCGACAAACGATATTGGGAGAAGAAACGGGAGGCGATTCGGAAGAAAGAGAAAGTACTGGAAGAGCGAATAGCCCAGTATGAGGAGCAGATGAGCGATATCAAGGCTAAGAAGAAAGAGATGTTGGAAGAAGCGCGTCAACAGGCGGCCGACCTCCTGCAGCAGTCGAATGCCACCATTGAGCGTACGATCCGTGAGATCAAAGAGGCTAAAGCGGACAAGGAGAAGACGAAGAAAGCACGCTCGAAAGTGGAAAGCCTAAAGCAGAAAGTGGAAAGGGAGAAACCACAGGTAGAGATCCCTAAGACACCAAAGGTGATGCGCGATTTCAGCGAACTGAAGAAACTGGCGAAGAACGGCAGCGTAGCCCTTAGCTCGCAGCCTTCAACGGTTAGAAATACCTCGAATATCGTACATAGTCGCACCGTGTCGTTTGAGCGGACGTTAGATCTGCGCGGCTATCGAGCCGATGAGGCATTGGAGCGACTGATTGCTTATATGGACGATGCGTTGATGGTAGGTGCGGGTGAAGTAACGATTCTGCATGGCACCGGTACCGGTGCGCTCAAGCAGTTGACGCGCGACTATCTGAATGGCTTGAACCGTCAACGTCATAAACGCGGACAGGTGGCTCTGGATTTCGGCGATGGCGATGTGAACCATGGCGGAGCAGGGCTTACGATTGTGAGATTATAGATTATAGATATGCGAAAATTTATACTGATTGTAGTGCTTGCGGCGGGTGTACCGTTGATGGCCGCAAACCCGGGTTTCGAACATCGGGAGTATCGGCTGACCGTGATGGGAGAATACAGTTATAACAACACCTGGGGGCATCACGGAAACCTGGATATTCAGACCTTGATGCCTTTCAATCCGTATTTTGAGATGGAGGCGAAAGCGCAACTCTCGACAGCGAGTGTCTATAGTCTCGCGCTACAGTTTCGTCCGAAGTTTACAATGCCGGTAGGTGAACTCTTCATCGAGACAGATGTGTACGTTCGTGCGATCGCCCGAAATCAGATGACGGATTATACGGCCAGCTTGGGGCTGGGGTATCGCATGGATTATGTATCGGTGAACTTGGGTTTGTTTGCCCGCGTGATGAGTGACTGGCAACGCAGTTGGTATACAGACGAGACCTTTGTCGTGGAGCCGTTTAACCTGCTTTATCGCTTGGAGGTCTTCTGCCGTCCGCAGAACAACCCATGGAACTTATCGTTTCTCTTCTCTAACGTAGATGACTATCAGATGGAGCGCATGTGGCAACCGTTGTTCGGCATCGGCGCGTATGTAGATGTAGCGGACCATTGGCGCATCAACCTCTCGGCACAATGTAAACCCACGGGTATGTTCCATCTCGACGCCACCTTCTACGGCGCAACGTTTAGAGCAGGATTTACATATTTGTTTTAACCTACCAGTAACGAATTTTCTATGAAAAAGCATTTATTCTATATTGCAATCACATGCGGCCTGATGGCATGCAGCGAAGACAGCACCTTGGATATGGCGGGTATGTTCTCGCCGAACGGAGAGACCGTCAATACGCGTTTTGAGCAGTCGATGGCGTATAACGATTCAGTGGGTGAGATTCATCTGAATATGGGTTCGGATACCTATACTATATATGCTTGCACGGATAGCCATGTCACGCGTAAGACGCATAAGAACCTGGATTATTTCATCGACCAATACAATGCAGCAGTGGAGCCGAAGATAGCCTTACACCTCGGTGACCTGATTGATGCGCAGAATAACTACCCCTGTGCAGACAGCGTATTGAATGTAGGTGGACGCAGTATCAATGATACGCTTTTTATCACGCCCGGTAACCACGATATCTATTTCAAACAATGGCAGATCTACCGCTCGTATTTCAAGACATCTTGCTATTGGTTTGACACGAATAACGGTTCCAAGAAACTTGATCTGTATATCTGCTTAGACAGTGCGGAAGGATCTTTGGGTACCAAGCAGATGAAATGGTTAAAAGACCTGCTGGAGGCAAAGTCGAAAGAGGGTTACCGCCGTATCATCGTGATGACCCATACCCATCTTTGGAAACTGGACGGTTCACAAGGTCATAGCTCTAACATGGCGTTAGAGGAGACCTACGAAATCACGTCCTTATTGGGAAAGTACCATGTAGAATGTGTGTGGAGCGGTCACCAACATGCCCGTCAGTCGGTGCATTTCAAGGGCGTTCATTACATCGTGCTGAATGCTACCAAGGATGAGGAGCAGAGTCAGTCCTATATGACCGTACAAGTAGGGGAAGACCTTACTTATCAGTTCCATCCATATCCATCTCATTAAGCAAAGCGCTCGCTCGCTTGAGTGCTACGTGGATATTCGGACAGATATTCTCGGGATTCATCATTTGCTCTATTCCACCGGTTTGTAACTGGTGGAGTACGTGTGTCTTCACACCGGAAAGGATGATGGTGATACCTTCGTGATGGGAACGCTGGATGAGCATACCAAGGTTGTGCATTGCGGTAGAATCTACAAACGGCACTTTACGCATTCGGATGATACGAATCGGATAATCCTTACCGGACACGTGCATCATAATCTCATCGAAGCGGTTCGCGATACCGAAGAAATACGGTCCGTCAATCTCATAAACTTCTACGCGATCAGGAATCGTGAGGTGGTCGAGGTTGAGCTGGAGATCCGTGTCTTCGTTCGGGTCGATCTCTGTATGCAAGGTGCGGATATGTGTCTGCTCATTCGTACGCATCAGGAAGAGGATTAAAGCCAGTAAGATACCAACTTCAATGGCAACGGTAAGGTCGAAGATGACGGTAAGGAAGAAGGTGATCAGCATCACCCACATATCACGGTTGCGATGCTTGAACGTACCTACAATCGTTTTCCAACCGGACATCGAATAGGCTACCATGATTAGTACGGCCGCCAGGCACGACATCGGTATCAGACCCACTAACTGACCTAAGAACAGCAAGACAAGAAGCAGGACGATGGCGTGGATGATGCCCGCAACAGGCGTACGTCCGCCATTATTGATATTCGTCATCGTGCGTGCGATAGCACCTGTAGCTGGGATACCGCCGAAGAAAGGCACGATGATATTCGCTACTCCCTGCGCGATGAGTTCGGTATTCGAGTTATGCTTGTCTCCAATAACACCATCCGCCACCATCGCCGAGAGTAGGGATTCGATAGCCCCTAACATCGCAATAGTGAAGGCCGATGGGAAGAGTTTTTGCACTAAGGTGAAGAAACTCTCGCCTTCCGCCAAATCCAAGTTCGGTATATGTGGCGCAGGGATACCGTGCGGCAGTTCATACAGGTCGCTGATCGTCTGGATACCGGTGACTCCCCATGAAGCAGGTGCGAAAGACTTTAGCAACCAGACCGCGAAGGTAGCGAAGATAATCGCCATCAAACTACCGGGGATACGTTTGGTGAGCTTTGGCATGAAGATGCAAATCAGCAGCGAGAATACACCCACAGCTAATGCCCACCAATTCACTTGGAAATGATGGGCGTAGAAGATCCATTTATCTACGAAGTTTGCCGGTACATCCGATAACCCGAGACCGAAGAAATCATTCATCTGGGTCGAGAAAATCGTTACCGCAATACCGGCTGTGAAGCCCACGATAACCGGATAGGGCACGAACTTAATTACCGAACCAAGATGCGCTAAACCCATCAAAATCAGTAAGATACCTGCCATTATCGTCGCAATCATCAGACCACTCAGACCGTACTGCTGAATAATACCGTAGATGATGACGATGAATGCACCCGTAGGACCGCCAATTTGCACTTTGCTTCCTCCGAACAAAGAGATGATGAGACCCGCAATGATCGCCGTGATCAGACCTTCCGTCGGACCTACACCCGAAGAGATACCGAAGGCGATTGCTAACGGAATAGCTACAATTCCTACAATCACACCTGCTAAGGCATCCTGACCAAACTGAGCGCGGCTATAGTGACGCAGCGACTGAATGAGTTTCGGTTGAAAAACGTCTTTAATCGAATATTTCATACTTCGTAAATGTCTTTTCCTCAAAAAAAAGCCAAGCGTGTGTGCTTGGCTTTAAGTTTGTTTTGTTGCCTAACCAGGACTCGAACCCAGACAGACAGAACCAGAATCTGTAGTGCTACCATTACACCATTAGGCAAAAGCGGGTGCAAAAGTACTGCTTTTTTGCGATATATGCAAATTTTTTTGCGTTTTTTTTCAAAAAAAGTGTAAAAAGGCTATTTTTTGAGCTTGTCGTGGCATTGTTGGATATACATTTCGTTCGCTTTGCGTACCCAACAGTACGTATATTGTTCGTCGCCGAAGAGCGGTTGGGCTTTCTCAAACCACTTTAGTGCATCACTCTTGCTGCCGAAGGGTTTTGGGGAATAGAAGAGACAAGTGCCGTAGTATGAGAGCACGAGCGGATCATTCGGCGCCAATTTAGTCGCTTCTTTGGCCAGACTCATCGCGTTGAAGGGATGGATCGACTCATGCAAACGCAGTTCGTACACGTAGACTGCCGACTGATGCATCTCGTAATGCCCTTTGGGCAATTGGTTCTTGAGCGCCTCCACGTGTTGCTTATACTGCTTCACGTATCGCTTGGCCTCCGGCAGCAGACTCTCCTTACCTGCTTTCTTCGCTTCTGCTACGATATAGCCGCAGTAACCGTACTCATAGAGTAAATCGGTCTGTACTCTGTCAGGCGTAGCCGGTCTGTACTCTGTCAGGTGTAGCCGGTCTATATACTCCTTCCAAATGGACATGTCTTCCCTATGGTAGGCATCCAATAAATCCCTATCCGTCACTTGGGCGGATAGGGAAATAAAGGTTAACAATAGTATGAGGATTGTTTTAATCCGCATGGCTAAGTGGAGCAGGTTACTTACCGGCGCGTTCTAAGAGCAATGTGCGAGTCGGCTGATCGCATACCTCGCTCGGACCGTAGTACTGGATCGGACCCGGATAGATGTAACTGGTCTCTGGATCAGCCCAGTCCTCACGATGAGCCTGAAGATATTGGAACGGCTTACCGTTAAGATCCACAAGCGCCTTCTGGATTACCGGCTTCATCTTGCCGTTACGTTTTTCCATATTCATCATCATCGTGATAGGTACGCCACCTGCAATCCATTCAGCCGCAGGCTTCGTCAAATTGCGGACAAGAGACATGTAACCCGTCTTGCCGGCTGCGATAAGATGAGTGGCGTTCACACCGATAGAGTAGCAGTAGTCGGCGTCGAAATTGGACGGCATGGCACAACGTCCCTCATAACCGAAGAAATGGTTCAGAGCGGAGAACTTACCTTTGTACTCGCCGCTCGCTTTTAGTTGGGCCAGACGCTTGCCTACCATCTCAATCAACAGTTTCTCGGTCTCAATCTGACTTACCATCACGTTTCCGTGCGGGTCGCGATCCAACGTGAGTTGTTTAGCAATACCCTTCGGCAGCGAGCGGAAGAGTTCGCAAGAAGCCGGACTCAGTTTGCTCTTTACATACTCCCGTTTAGCGTCGTCTCCGTCGAGGCCCGCGAACTCTTCGTTAGCAGCCAGCATGTCGTTGAGCTCTTGGATCAGCACACGCATAGCCGGGATGAACTCAATCAAACCTTCCGGAATGAGGATGGTACCGAAGTTAAGACCTGCATTAGCGCGGTTTACAATCACCTTAACGATATCTTCAACGATGTCGTTGAGGGTCATCTTCTTTGCCTCTACTTCCTCCGAAATCAAGCAGATATTCGGCTGGCTCTGCAGTGCGCACTCGAGGGCAATATGGCTGGCGCTACGTCCCATGAGGCGAATGAAGTGCCAGTATTTCTTAGCCGAGTTAGCGTCGCGTTGGATATTACCGATGAGCTCGGCGTAGGTCTTACAAGCGGTGTCGAAACCGAAAGAGGTCTCAATCATCTCGTTTTTCAGGTCGCCATCGATGGTCTTCGGGCAGCCGATCACTTGGATACCGCATTGTTTCTGCAGGTAGTACTCTGCCAGCACGCACGCGTTCGTGTTCGAGTCGTCGCCACCGATGATAACAACAGCCTTGATACCCAGTTTCTTGCAGATCTCGATACCGTTGTCGAATTGCCAGGTCTCTTCCAGTTTGGTACGACCCGATCCGATGATATCGAATCCGCCGGTGTTACGATATTCATCGATGATATCGCCCGTCAGTTCCTGGTATTTTCCGTCAATAAGACCGGAAGGACCACCCAGAAAACCATATAGTTTGTTGTTGGGGTTCAGCGATTTCAGACCGTCATAGAGACCGGAGATCACGTTGTGCCCACCGGGGGCTTGGCCACCCGAGAGAATGACACCTACGTTAAATGGCTCTTCTTGCGACTTTTGACTTTCTTCTTTCGACTCTACCACCGGTTCCATGGTGATCAACGGCAGACCGTAGGTGTTCGGGAAGAGTTTTTTGATCTCTTCTTGGTCAGCTACTGACTGTGTTTTCTCGCCTTCTACGAGGCGTACGCCGCCCTGTAAGGCTACCGGCATCTTCGGCTTATAAGCCTGACGCGCAATTTGTAAAGGACTTTTTTGCATAATAATATATTTTAGTTGTTTAACGATTTAACGATTTATCGCTTTCGATTAGTTTGAGCAGTTGCTCGACCGCTTCTTCCTGCGGAATATTCTTCAGTACGCACTCTTTGCCGCGGTACAGACTCACTTTGCCGCGACCGGCTCCCACATACCCATAGTCCGCATCCGCCATCTCGCCCGGACCGTTGACGATACAACCCATCACAGCAATCTTCAGAGCACCTCTCTCCGGCTCTCCCCCGAGGGGAGAGTGTTTCATCGTTTCTGCATCGATGGCTTCTTTGACTTCGGCGATGGTTTTCTGCAGGTCAAAGAGGGTACGTCCGCAACCCGGGCAAGAGATATACTCCGTTTTATATATACGCACGCGCGCGGCTTGCAGGATGTCCTTGCTCAGGAAGTTCAGTTTGGTCTCCGAGAAATTCGGATTGACGAGGGTTAACTCGGTCGCTTTGAATTCCCACAGCAGTCGTCCGCTTTCGGCGGCAGCCTGCAGACTGAAAGTCTCCCAATTATCTTCAAGCGAAGTATAACGGATCTCTGCTTCGCCGCCGATATTATCCAAAACTTCCGCACGAACCGATCCGTCGTAACGAACGGAGTCTTCATCCGCGAAATAATCCACCAGTGCTTGCGCTACAGGAATCTCGTTCTCCGGCGCTTCGCTCAGACTCACGCGGATGGTGTCACCGATGCCGTCCGCCAATAAAGCTCCTATTCCTACAGCGGACTTGATACGCCCGTCCTCGCCTTCACCGGCTTCCGTCACACCCAAGTGCAGCGGGAACGCCATGTGCTCTTTCTGCATCGTCTTCACCAGCAGCCGCACGGTCTCTACCATCACACGAGTGTTCGAAGCCTTGATGGAGATGACGATGTCGGTGAAGTTCTGTTTCACCGCGATGCGGAGGAACTCTAACACGCTCTCCACCATACCTTGCGGCGTATCACCGTATTTGTCCATCATTCGTTCGGATAACGAACCATGGTTCACACCGATGCGAATAGCGGTCTCATGTTCGCGACAGATATTAATCAGGTGTACAAACCGCTCCTCTATTTTCGAAGCATCTTTGCTGTAGTTTCCCGGGTTAATGCGTACCGCCTCCACAACTTGTGCCGCTGCGTCCGCTACTTCAGAGTTGAAATGAACGTCTGCTACGATAGGTACTGCCGTCAGCACTTGCGCATGAATCTCTTTGAGCGATTCCACTTCCTTTAAACCCTGCGTGGTGAAACGCAGCAGTTCGGTGCCGGCTTCGATGCATCGACGCGCTTGCTCTACCGACCCCTCAATATCATTGGTGTCGGTGTTCGCCATCGTCTGAATGCGAATAGGGTAGTCTGAACCGATAAAAATGTTCCCGACCTGCACTTGGCTGGTCTCTCTGCGTTTATATGCTAACTTTATTTCCATATAGAAGATAAATCTATGTTTTTCTAATAATTTTCTTTAATTTTTGATAATTTTGGACTAAAAACCAACTTCCTTTCGCCTTTAATGCCCGAAAATGTTACTTTTTTACAAAAAAATCAAAAAATATTTGGTCATTTCAAAAAATTGTTGTACCTTTGCACCCGCTTTTGAAAAAAGGCATCAAAACATGATGTAATAATCGTTCGAGGCTCTTGAGCCGAGATAGGAATCAGTAGCTCAGCAGGTAGAGCACATCCCTTTTAAGGATGGGGTCCTGGGTTCGAGCCCCAGCTGGTTCACAAGAAGAGAGTTTCGGCTCTCTTTTTTTTGTTTTCTGTCCTCTCTCATTCCCTTTCATCTTTTTACTTTCTACTTTTGACTTTTTACTTTGAGCGAAGCGGTCTGCAAAATTACTACAAAAATTTCACATATGCAAGCGTTCGGGTGTTTTTTTTGCAAAAAATAGAATTTATTCTATTA
>SAMEA3663084__coassemble_266_pt1 | contig 18638 bp, 15 predicted proteins | sample SAMEA3663084__metabat2_low_PE_028 | metagenome-assembled genome bin SAMEA3663084 (sample SAMEA3663084) | pig gut metagenome | biome: pig gut; feature: pig-associated habitat; material: faeces | place: France | collected 2012 | reverse complement strand
ATTTATTCTATTATTTTATGCACGGAGATGGCTTTGGATGCTTGCATACGGAAGATATCTCGGGGCATGTTTCTTCCTGCTCGCGTTCTTTCTTTCGTCCTTTTATCTCGCGTTTCTTCCTGCTCGCGTTCTTTTTTTTTCTTCCTGCTCGCGTTCTTTTTTTTTCTTCCTGCTCGCGTTCTTTTTCTTCCTGCTCGCGTTCTTTTTCTTCCTGCTCGCGTTCTCTTTTTCTTCCTGCTCGCGTTCTTTCTTCCTGCTCGCATTCTTTCTTTTTCTTCCTGCTCGCATTCTTTCTTTTGTCCTTTTATCTCGCGTTTCGTCCTGCTCGAATTCATTTTTCTTAACAAATCCCCCTCCAAAATTTGCATATATCAAAAATTTGTTGTACCTTTGCACTCAAATTTAAATACACTAGTACGAGATTAGTAGAATATTAGTAGGTGATTAGTAGGTGATTAGTAGGTTATTAGTAGGTGATTAGTAGGTTATAAATGACATAATCAGCCCCTTTTGCTACGCCGTTCCTATTCCGCTTTTATCTCTTGAAAGAATGAATTAACCACAAAAATATCTATAAAATGGCACAAATTTCTTATTCCCCGGGCATCAGCCTTACAACGGGCGCGTTGGACAGCGAGCACAAGCTCATTACGCGCCATAAACACTTGCATGGCCCGAATGGAGCTGTCACCAAAGAGTGTAAGCCGGAGGTCTATCTGCAGGTAAAAAAACGCAACTACAAGTATGTACCTCCAATGGGTAAAGAACTCGCTCATTTACAGCATTTTGGCGAGGCGGCAAAGCGTACGACGGCTCTTATCTATGCCTATAAATTTCCAGATACTGCGACCGACGAACAACGAACTATGCTCGAACAATTTCGCCTTCGTTTTGAGTCTCAACTCAAAGGAGCACCGGACATCCAGGCTCCCCTCGGAAAAGACGGCAAACAGCGTCATTATTTTCGCTTCGATAACTTCATTCGGGCGATGATTTATCAAGAACTCAAAGACTAATTTATACCATTATGTATTACATGCTTGCAGCGGCGTTATTGCCGGCGATATTGTTGTTTTTGTATGTCTGGCGGAAGGATGCGCAGCCGGAGCCGTTTAAATGGTTGTTTCGTGCTCTGTTGGCGGGAGTTATCATCTGTATTCCGGTGGCTTTGGTCGAGACGCTGGTGATGAACTCTCTGTTCCCGTCCGGCGGTCCGACCACACTCTTCGGCACGACGGTAGAAGCGTTCTTTGTAGCGGCTATTCCGGAAGAAGCAGCAAAGCTGCTGGCTTTATGGTTGATCTTACGTAAAAACCCGTATTTCGACGAGCATTTTGACGGGATCGTGTATGCGGTGTGTATCGGACTCGGCTTCGCGGCGATAGAGAATGTGGGCTATGTGCTCTCCGGCGGAGAAGGCTGGGCGACGGTGGCTGCTATGCGTGCGCTGTTGGCTGTTCCCGGACACTATGCGTTCGCAATCCTGATGGGGTATTATTACGCCGTTTATCACTTTGTGGACCATTCCAAGATAGCGGCGGCGAAGATGATCCTGATACCTGTTTTGGCGCATGGCGTATATGACTCGCTGGCGATGACCGGTGCGGTGGATCCCATCGCAGGAGGTATCTGTTTCTTCGCGCTGATCTATTTCTGCATCAAGCTTCAGAAGGCGGCACAGAAGAAGGTAAATGAGTTGGTTTCCCGTTAAAAACAACAAATATTATCAAAAAATGGCATACACTCTTGTGTATGTCAATTTTTTTGTGTATCTTTGCAGCCGAATTTGTATGCGCGCATGGGTACGCTGGTAAAAATAGGAATAGCGATAGGGCTTGTGGCAGGGGCGATGTTGGCGCTCTGCGTGGGTGTGATCTTCCGCAAAGATCATACGTTTCGGTCGCAGCATATCGGCGAGAATGAGCGGATGAAGCAAGATGGGATTCATTGCGCGACATCGCAGGATCGTGAAGCCCGCAGAGATAGAAAAGTAAAGATTGAAGATTGAAAATTTTAAAATTATTATACAAACATTATGAAACAAACTATTATTAATGCATGTCTGGCAATATGTGTGGTTGCCCTGTTTATCTTGGTATTTGTGTTTATGCCGCGGACAAAGAAGCCCGCAGTGCAGGAAGTGGAAGCAGCCGGTGAGTTACTACCGATCGCGATCATTAACACCGATTCAATTCTGCAGAATTACACCCTGGCCGTGGAGGCAAACGATCGTCTGATGTCCCAGTACGAGGAGTCGGTTCTGAAATTGGATACCAAAGCCAAGACGCTCCAGAAAGAGGCAGAGACCTTCCAACAGGACGTGCTGAATTTCCAAAAGAAAGTGGAGACCGGTGCTTTCCTCAGCCGTGAGCGTGCCGAGAGCGAGCAGGCCAAACTGCAGAAGAAAGAGCAGCAGTTGATGGCGAAACAGCAAGACCTCGAGAACCTGCGTCAGAAGCTGAGCAACGACTTCATGAACCAACAGGCAGCGTTGACCCAACAGTTGCAAGACAGCGTACAGGCTTACCTGCGTGAGCTCAATAGCGACGGACACTATCACCTGATTCTGAATGACGCCGTGGTGATGAATAAAGTAGCCGGCTACGATATTACGGAGGATGTGATCGAGGCGCTGAACGCACGTTATTCGAAGTAAGACCGCAGCTGACGCTGCTCAAAGTAGAAAGACCGCTTCGCTCAAAGTAGAAAGACCGCAGCTGACGCTGCTCAAAGTAGAAAGCCAAAGGAAAAATGAACCGACGGATAGTAACAGGTGTTATATTGATGCTGCTGACGCCGTTGTGCCTTCAGGCGCAGCGGATACCCGAGATGATCGAGTACACGGAAGTGTATGACTTCATCGAGGAGTTGACGACCGACGGAGTGATCCGTTCGAATGCGGCGATCAAGCCGTACACGCGTGATTACATCGCCCGTCTGTTGGCGGAGGCTGCATCGAAGGACTCGCTGTTGAACAAACGGCAGAAAGAGGACCTGCAGTTCTACATGCAGGATTATGCGCTGGAGTTAGATACCTTACCGACGTACTATAGTTACGGGCATCGTCATGTGACGCAATGGATCACGAAGGTGTCGAACCTGTCGCTGGCGGACCCGAGTCTGCATATCCTGACGAAGGACAAGATCTTCAAGATGCGCGTCCGTCCGATCTTAGGCATGGACCTGAGTTATAACCGTCACGGCTTGCTGATGCACCGTGTGTACGGAGCGGAGATCCAGATGGACATCGCCCATCACCTGAGTATCTGGGGTTCGATTCGCGATAACAGTTGGAGCGGTCAGGGAGTGGACGGTTCGCGTATCACGAAGCCGAATTATCTGAATAACTTGCCGGGCGTGCAATACAAAGAGGCGAACTACGGAGGTGACTTCTCGGATTCGAGGGGTGGCCTCTCGTTATATATGTGGTGGGGTAGTATCGGAATTCAGAGGGAGCGTATCCAATGGGGCGACGCGCAGCACAGCTCCAATATCCTGTCTGCGCACAACCCGGCGGTTCCGATGGTGACACTTCAACTGACGCCTTGTAAATGGTTCCAATTTGATTATTTCCATGCCTGGTTACCCTCCAATGTCATCGACTCGACCTATTATTATTTGGAGCGCGAGAAAGAAGGTGTGACCGGCAAGGAGTATCGTCCGGCGAATAAATTCATGGCGGCGAATATGTTCACGTTCATGCCGATCAAGTACATCCAGTTCTCGTTCGGTAACTCGATCGTCTATGCGGAGCGAAACGTGCAGGCCGCGTATTTCATTCCGATCGCCTTCTATAAATCGCTGGACCACCTGTTGACAAAAGGTCTGAGTTCGGAAAATCAGAACAGCCAGGTCTTCGCGACTATCTCTGTTCGTCCGACCGATCACCTGCGCTTATACGGTTCGTTCTTCTTAGACGAGTTCAAGTTCGCGCGTCTGAAGAAATCAAACCCGCAGCATAACCCGGTGTCCTACTTGGTGGGTTTCAACTGGTCGGGTTGGCCGGTGAAAGGCTTGGCGCTGCGGGGTGAGTTCATGCGCAGTTATATCGCGTGCTACACGCACTCGATTCGGGTACTGGATTATCGCTCGAACAGCTATTTCATGGGTCATTACATGGGCGACAATGCGCAGAGTATCTTTGTGGAGTTGAGTTATCGTCCCACTCGGAGTCTGCGTCTGACATTGGATTATACGAATGATACGAAGTATCGTGCGTTCGATTATATCCGCGGCGACATATCGCAGATCATCGCGCAGAAACCGTTCAGCGAGAAGATCTGGCGGAATGACGAAGTGAAGTTCCGCGCGGTTTATGAGGTGTTTAATAACTGCTATGCGCATGTGGACTTCACCTATACTAACGCGCGCGCATATGCTCCCACATCGCCGAGAGCGAACGGCGAAGACCGCGGATGGAATATCGACGGGACTTCAAAGGAGCTGGCGGACGATGAGTTAATCAACTATTACCTCAATAAATATACACCCGTTTACCTGCAGGGAAAGAACTTTACGTTCACTTGCGGGTTGAGTTTCGGGTTTTAATGAATTAAAGAATTAAAGAGTTAAAGAATTAAAGAATTAATGAATATCTTATAGCATGAAAAAAGAAATTCAATTCTCCCTTGTCTATCGCGACATGTGGCAGAGTAGCGGAAAGTATGTGCCGCGAAAGGACCAGTTAGCGCGTATTGCACCGGTGATCATTGACATGGGTTGTTTTGACCGCGTAGAGACCAACGGCGGTGCGAGCGAACAAGTAAACCTACTGTACGGCGAGAACCCGAATCAGGCGGTTCGTACGTTCTGTAAGCCGTTTAATGAGGCAGGTATCAAGACCCACATGTTGGACCGCGGACTGAATGCGCTGCGCATGAATCCCGTGCCGGCTGACGTGCGTAAACTGATGTACAAAGTGAAGCACGCGCAGGGAACAGACATCACCCGTATCTTCTGCGGTCTGAATGACCCGCGTAATATCATTCCGTCGATCAAATGGGCAAAAGAGGCCGGTATGACGGCGCAGGCCACGATGTGTATCACCTACTCGAAAGTACATACGGCGGAGTATTACATCAACTTAGCCGAACAGCTAATCGAAGGCGGAGCACAGGAGATCTGCCTCAAAGATATGGCCGGTATCGGTCGTCCGCATATGTTAGGCGTGATCGTAGCAGCCATCAAAGAGAAACATCCCGATATCATCATTCAGTACCACGGACATTCAGGCCCGGGCTTCAGTGTGGCTTCGATGCTCGAAGTAGCAAAAGCCGGTGTTGACGTGTTAGACGTAGCGATGGAACCGCTCAGTTGGGGTAAGGTACACCCGGATGTGATCACTATTCAGGCGATGCTCAAGGATGCCGGGTTCCGCGTCAAAGATATCAACATGAAGGCCTATATGGAGGCACGTAGCCTGACGCAGGAGTTCATCGATGATTTCCTCGGTTACTGGATCGATCCGAAGAACAGCCTGATGACCTCGTTGCTCGTAGGTTGCGGTCTGCCCGGCGGAATGATGGGTAGCCTTATGGCTGACCTGAAAGGCATGCACGCGGCTATCAATGCGAACCTGAAGAAGAAAGGGGAGAAAGAACTGAGCGAAGACGAACTGCTCGTGCAACTCTTTGACGAGGTTCAGCGTATATGGCCGATGTTGGGAACACCGTGTCTGGTAACCCCGTTCAGCCAGTACGTGAAGAATGCAGCCCTTATGAACCTCTTCAGTCGCTCGATGGGCGAGAAAGACTTCACCCGTATGGACCCGGCGATGTGGGGTATGATCCTCGGTAAGAGTGGTAAACTGCCCGGTGAACTGGCGCCGGAGATCATCGAACTTGCCAAAGAGAAAGGCTTTGAGTTCTACACCGACGACCCGCAGAAACTCTATCCGGACGTGCTTCCGCAGTACATCAAAGAGATGAAAGAACTCGGTTGGGACCGCGGACAGGACGATGAGGAACTGTTCGAGTTCGCGATGCACGAAAAGCAATACCGCGAGTATAAGTCGGGCTTGGCGAAAGAGCAGTTCAACCAGGATCTGGCAGAAAGGATGCAGAAGGCCGGCAAACAAGTGCCGGAGGAATTGCAGCAGTATATAACCTCTCCCCAGCCCTCCCCTCAAGGGAGGGAGCAGAAGGCTTCTGAGGACGAGATGGCGGCTGTGGCGATGGCGTTGCATCTAGCACAAGGCAAGCAGCATAAAGAAGGTATCATCGAACTACCGAGAGTTCATTCTACCGCATGGAACAACAAATATTTTACATTGAAGTAAACGTAGTTTGCGTAATTACGTAATTTACGAAAACAACGAAAAATACGAAAACAACGATTTATAATCATGAAAAAGTACAATTTTAATGCGGGGCCGAGTATTCTCCCGCAAGAGGTAATCAAACAAACCGCGGAGGCGGTCATCGATTTCCAGGGTGAAGGACTATCTATTTTGGAGATCTCGCACCGCGCGAAGTATTTCCAGCCGGTGATGGATGAGGCAGAGGCGCTGGTGAAAGAGTTGCTGAACGTACCGGAGGGCTATCGCGTACTGTTCCTCGGCGGCGGTGCAAGTCTGCAATTCTGCATGGTTCCGTTCAATATGCTGGAGAAGAAAGCAGCTTATCTGAATACCGGCGTATGGAGCAAGAAAGCGCTGAAGGAAGCCAAAGGTTTCGGTGAGGCGATCGAGGTAGCGGCCAGCACGGATAGTATTCCGACGGATTATGAGATCCCGCAGGATGCTGATTATTTCCATATCACGACCAATAACACGATCTTCGGTACAGAGATCAATGACGAGAAACTGGCTGAGATCTACAAGAAAAAAGGGAATGTACCATTGGTAGCCGATATGAGTTCGGATATCCTGAGTCGTCCGATAGATGTAAGTCAATACGATATTATCTACGGCGGTGCGCAGAAGAACCTGGCCCCTGCCGGTGTGACCTTCGTGATCATCAAAGAGAGTTGTCTGGGTAAGGTAAGTCGTTATATCCCGACGATGCTGAATTATCAGACGCATATTGACGGCGGTTCGATGTTCAACACCCCTCCTGTGCTGCCGGTTTATACGGCATTGCTGACCCTTCGTTGGCTCAAAGCGAACGGCGGTGTGAAGTGGATTGAGGCGCGCAACAAAGCAAAAGCCGACCTGCTGTATAAATGTCTGGATGAGTCGAAACTCTTCATGCCGACGATTAGCAAGAAAGAGGACCGCAGCCGCATGAATATCTGCTTCGTCTTCAAGCCGGGCTACGAGGAGCTGCAAGACGATTTCTTCAAGTTCGCTACGGCGAAAGGAATGGTAGGTATCAAGGGTCACCGTCTGGTAGGCGGTTTCCGCGCGAGCTGCTATAACGCGATGGATCTTGAAGGCGTTCAAGCACTCGTGGATTGTATCCACGAATACGAGAAATTACATTAAGCGAGATATCGATATATCGAAAAATCGAAGAATTATGAAAGTATTAGTAGCAACAGAAAAACCGTTTGCGAAAGTGGCCGTGGATGGCATTCGCGAAGTGGTAGAAGGTGCCGGTTATGAATTGGCGCTGCTGGAGAAATACACCGATAAAGCACAGCTCTTGGAGGCTGTTGAGGATGCAGATGCACTGATCATTCGTTCCGATATTGTGGACGCAGCCGTGTTAGACGCTGCGAAGCGCTTGAAGATCGTCGTACGTGCCGGGGCCGGATACGATAACATCGATCTGGAGGCTGCGACTGCGCATAACGTGGTAGCGATGAACACCCCGGGTCAGAACAGTAATGCTGTGGCAGAGTTGGCGCTTGGTCTGATGGTGTTCGCCGTACGTAACTTATACAACGGAACATCAGGCACCGAACTCAAAGGCAAGAAATTAGGTATTCATGCTTTCGGTAATGTAGGCCGTAACGTAGCACGCATTGCGCAGGGCTTCGGCATGGAGGTGTATGCCTATGATGCGTACTGCCCGGACGAAGCGATGGTAGCAGCAAACGTGAAGCCGGTTCATAGTGCCGAGGAGTTGTATAAGACTTGCGACATCGTGAGTCTGCATATCCCTGCAACGGCAGAGACCAAGAACAGCATCAACCATGATTTGGTGAACCTGATGCCGAAGGGTGGTGTACTCGTCAATACAGCGCGCAAAGAAGTGATCGATGAGGAAGGTCTGATCGCCCTGATGCAGGAGCGTCTTGACATCAAGTATATGACGGATATTATGCCGGTTTCCGATGCGAAGTTCCGTACACTCTTTGAAGGTCGTTACTTCGCAACCCCGAAGAAGATGGGCGCACAGACGGCAGAAGCCAATATCAATGCGGGTATAGCTGCTGCCAAACAAATCGTGGACTACATCCGGAACGGCAATGAACGATTCAGAGTGAATCGATAGTTTAGTGTTTAGAGTTTAGTGTTTAGAGTTTAGAGGTTAGAGGTTAGAGTTGAAACGATTTATTTCAATAGTGCTACTGAGCATGCTCCTTGTTCCCTGTTCCTTACGGGCGGGGAACATCGAGTGTGTCGGTGAAGCGACGCAAGTAGTGCAAGGGCACGACACAATTTTTATCTTCCGCGATGAGATTCATCTGCGCTCGAAGATCGGTCCGATAGAATGGTATCGGGCGGACGGTTCGATATATGCTTCGGGTTGTGATGAGATCTATCCCGAGGACGGGTGTTATACGGCCGCAGGAAGTGCGTTCTGCGTAGCGCTGTATAAGGAAATTGAGGACTTGGCGTTTACTATCGAACCGACTTGCGATAATACCTTGCTGCATGTGACCGGTGATCTGACCTCCGTGTATACGCGCGCGTGTTCCATAGATTATAATGCACTCGCATGGAATACAGAAGCATGGGTGGACTCGGCAGCGAATGTGACGACTACCTTGAAACCGACGATCCTTTTGCCCGCGCTCTATGGCCCGACACCGATCACTTTGAGTTACGATAGTGAGATCCGTGATGCCTTGGGTCTTCCTCCTGCTTCGGTGACGGTGAACCTGCCGCTGGAGGACGTGAAGGCGGTGAAAATGGAGTTGGTAGCATTAGCTACAGCCCGTGAAAACGACCCGGCGGGAAATAATGAAATGGATCGTCCGACGGACCAGCACTTAAGTCCCGGAAAGAGTTACAGCGGTGCCGTAGAGGTGGCGTTCTATTCGAATCCTACTCCCGCTGCGCGGTTCTATCACTGGTCGATATACAAGGCTTCTGAGCTAATCGCACAACGTCATGATATCTCGATTCGTTATGACTTCAGCGAACCCGGTTCGTACCGCGTGGTAGGGCAGGTGAATAATGAGTACTGCACATCGGATTCGGTCGAGACGGTCATCAATATCTCGGAGTCTTACCTGCGCGTGCCGAATGTGTTCACGCCGAACGGCGACGGACATAACGATGAGTTCCGCGTAGCCTACCGTTCGCTGCGTGAGTTCCATTGTTGGGTATATAATCGCTGGGGCAAACTGGTTTATCAATGGTCCGATCCGGATAAGGGTTGGGACGGTATGATCGGTGGTCGTCCGGCGGCAGAGGGTGCGTATTTCTATGTAATACGGGCGATGGGTACGGATGCCGCAAAGAACGCTTCGTATGTGGGGCTGAAGGCCGTTTATCAGAAGCGTAAGACCAATTCCGATGCGTCGGTGATCGGTGTATACCAGCTGTCGGGAGATATTAACCTTATTCGAGGAAAATGATAGTTAAAAGTTAATAGTGAAATGAAGAAAGCAATTTTAAGTATGGTACTTGCAAGTACAGTATTGGCAGCGAGTGCTGCTACCAATCCGTTCTTTAACTACAAGAACTGGAAGACGCCGCATGGAACGTATCCGTTCAACGAGATCCGTGCAGAGCATTATATGCCGGCATTCGAGGAGGCTATGAAGCAAGGGCTGAAGGAGATCGACGATATCGTCAATAATCCTGCTGCTCCGACCTTCAAGAACACCATCGAGGCATACGAAGCGTCGGGCGAAATGTTAAGTATTGTAGCCGGCTGTTTCTATAACCTCACGAGCGCAGAGACCAATGACACGCTGCAGCAGATCGAGATGGAATTAAGTCCGAAACTGTCGGAGTATTCCTCTACAATTCGTCTGAACGAGGGTCTCTTCCAGCGTATCAAAGCCGTTTATGACCAGCGTGCCAAACTCAAACTGAACAAAGCGCAGTATAAACTGCTGGAGGATATCTACGAGTCGTTTGCCAATAACGGCGCGAACCTCTCGCCCGAGGATAAGCAGACTTACCGCGAGCTCTCTGCCAAACTGAGCCAGCTGACCCTCCAATACGGTCAGAACGTCCTCAAGGCAACTAACGCCTGGACTATGCTTATTACCGATGAGGCGCTCTTGGCAGGTCTGAATGACGACACCAAGGCGATGCTTCGTGCTAACGCAGAGAAGAAAGGGCAGGAGGGATGGTTGCTGAACCTCAAACCGACGACCACTATCCCTGTGATGCAGGATCTGGACAACCGTGACATCCGTCGTGAGTTATATATGGCTTCGGCAACGAAGTGCGTAGGCGGTGAGTTCGATAACACGGCTATCATCGTGGAGATCGTCAACACCCGTCTGGCGCTGGCGAACTTGTTTGACAAGAAGACCTATGCGGAGAAATCGCTGTATAAGACGATGGCAGAGACGCCGGAGAACGTCTATAGGCTGTTAGACCAACTCCGCGACGCGTATATGCCGACCGCTCGTCAGGAAGTGCAGGAACTGGAAGATTTTGCGCATCAACACGGTTTCTATGCCGCACATCTGCAACCTTGGGACTTCAGCTATTATAGCAAGAAACTCAAACAAGAGAAATATGCGATCTCGGATGATGATCTGCGTCCGTATTTCGAGTTGGAGAACGTGAAGAAGGGTGTGTTCGGTCTGGCGCAGCGTCTATATGGTATCACCTTCAAGGAGAATAAGAATATCCAGGTATATCACCCGGAAGTGACGGCATATGAGGTGTTTGACGAGAAGGGTAAGTTCCTGGCCGTTTATTATGCGGACTTCCACCCGCGGGATGGTAAACGCGGCGGCGCATGGATGAATGATTTCCAACCGCAGTATATGAAGGGCAAGAAGGATCATCGTCCGCATATTGTGAATGTGATGAACTTTACTAGGCCGACTGCGGAGAAACCGGCGCTCTTTACGTACGATGAGGTTCGCACTTTCCTGCACGAGTTCGGTCACGCCTTACACGGCATGCTGACCCGTTGCCAGTACGCAGCGCAGAGCGGAACGAATGTACCGCGCGACTTTGTGGAGTTGCCCTCGCAGTTTAACGAGAACTTCATCGATGAGAAAGAGTTCCTGGATACCTTTGCGAAACATTATATCACAGGCGAGACCCTGCCTCAGGAGCTGCTCGATAAGATGCACGCTTCGCAGACTTACCACGCTGCGTACGCTTGCGCACGTCAGCTTAGCTTCGGCTATCTGGATATGGCATGGCATACCTTGGAGAAGCCGTTTGAGGTAAACGAGGCTATCGGAACCGTAGAGTCCGTCGTTCGCTTTGGCGACGAGGCAATGAAGCAAGTAGCGGTTCTGCCTACTGTTCCGGGCACTCAGATGGAGTGCTCTTTCACCCATATTTTCTCCGGCGGTTACGCAGCAGGTTACTACAGCTATAAATGGTCGGAATTGTTAGACGCCGATGCGTTCTCGGTTTTCAAAGAGGCACAGGCCAAGAACGGTTCTATCTTCGATAAGAAAGCGGCCAAACGTTTCCGTGAGAATATCTTAGAGAAGGGTGGAACAGAGCGCGCTATGGATCTGTATGTCCGTTTCCGTCAAGGTGAACCGACCATCAACGCCCTGCTTGAGCGCGACGGAATCAAAGCCGTAGAGATTAAGTAATATAATTACGAAAAATCAAAAAAATGGCACTTTTATTTGCAAGTGTCATTTTTTTTGTGTACCTTTGCAGTCGCAAAGGTTTAGATAGCAATATGACCACTTTAACACATAGCGAAAAAGAAGCCATTATGAAGGATATGAAGTCCTTTGATGAGCCTATGCCGGCGGTAGGGATCTTCTGGTACGACCCGGAGGAACACGATTTCTTCGGTGTGTACAAGAAGGAACTAACGCCAAAGATGGTAGAGGATGCCGCAGACAAAGGGATAAGGGTTATCAACTACGAAGAACCTGACCACCGGCAAAAAACTTGTGGTCGTGTAGATTGGGCAGTGGACCATTTTGTGGTCTTTGTCGGTCAGTGGGCAAAGGACATAGAAGAAGAGTTGACCGCATTGTTGGAGAAATATTTTGCTCTGCCGTATTTTGAATTCCGCTATGACGAGCACTGGGATTTAGGTCACGGCTGGTCCGGAGATTTATAATCATCGTCACTCTCTGACGTTAAACAGGACGGACGCTGGCACCGACAGCGTAAAAAAGCGGTGAGATAGATAGAAATACAGGCGCAAGTGAGCGCCAAGAAAAGCGTTATAAGCCGAGAAACTTGATTCTTTGAAAACTGGACACTTTCAAAAATCATTATCTATTCAAGTACGGTTTATGCACGCTCACGTATCAGCGTGAGTTTTCCGTGCATTTATTTGAATAGATATAGGTAGTCCAGAACCTCAAACAATCAAATGAAGCGAATGAAAGCGCACGCTATTTATTTGTATATATTAACTAAAACAAATAACAAAATGATTTACTAACTAAAAATCAAAAATTTATGAAAAAGACTCTATTTTGCATGGTAATAATCGTGCTTTATTCCTTTTCTGCCTTTGCCGCGGCGTTCAATGACCCGACTTCTGGACTCTATTTCCAATTGGCTGAAGGCTCAACGACTCAAGTTGAGGTGACGTATCATAGCAGTTATCAGGGAAAGACCTCATTTACTATTCCTTCTACTGTTACCAACAGTGGGAATACATACAGTGTCGTTGCTATCGGAGGAGGTGCGTTTGCAGGATGCAAAGATCTGGAGAGTGTAACCTTGCCGAATTCTATTCAGAGGATCTGGAAAGCCGCTTTTATGAACTGTGAGGGTTTGATGAATATCAATATTCCGGAAGGGGTGACTGTCTTAGGAAATGGTGCATTCAAAGGATGTTTGCGTCTCGGCCTAACACCCATACAACTCCCAAATACCCTGGAAAGCATAGATGCAAACGCTTTTGAAAATTGCTTATTCTTGACGGCGCTTACCATTCCTGCAAGTGTACAACATATCGGAGAGAGCGCATTCAAAGGATCGGGTATTTATGACAGCAGTTCCAACTGGCAAGACAATGTATTATATATCGGGAATGCACTTATCTGTTCTTCACCCTCTTTCTATGGAGATTGCACCGTAAAAGCAGGAACTCAAGTTGTTGCCGATGCCGCATTTACTGGCAGTAGCAACTTATACTCCGTATATTTCCCATTTGCTGAGCCTCCATATTTAGGAAATGCGATCGTAAAAAGTGCTGATATTTATGTACCGTGTGGCGCTGAAGAGGCATACAAAGCCGTCAATGACGGAGAATACAAAAATGTAGTCAAGACAGTTCCTTCATTCTTCAACGTACAAGGTATATCCGGGGATGCTACGATGGGTACCGTTCGCGTACGTAAGTCCTCTTCCTGCGTGAATGTAGATACGCTTGTTGCGGTTCCTTTCAACGGGTATCTCTTTAAACAATGGAAAGATGGTGTTACGGATAATCCGAGGGCAGTTGTGCTGACTCAAGATACAACGCTTACTGCTGAGTTTGAAAAAGGGAGTCTTTTGATTACTAAACCTAATGACGCTGAACGTGGTACGACTTCCGGAGATACTACTGCGCATCTCAATGATGTCGTGACTGTTTCTGCAACAGCTAAGGAAGGATTTATCTTCAAATACTGGCACGACGGTGTCGCAGACAACCCGAGGAATGTAACACTTGTCCAAGATACTACAGAACTGATTGCTATTTTCTTGGTGGCGCACACTGTGGTATTTGAGGATTGGGATAAAACAATCCTTTCTACGAGCATAGTAGCAGATGGAGAAGCAGCTACTGCACCTGAAGATCCGATCCGTTATGGTTATAAATTCGCCGGTTGGGATAAGGATTTTCGATTCGTAACAGCAGATATGACGGTTATTGCGACTTATGAAGCATGGAGCGAATCCTTCGAAAACGTACCCGTTAATGCTGGCGAAACTAGGAAATTCTTCCGCGACGGTCAGATCTTCATTCTCCGTGGGGAGAAGGTATATACTCTCACGGGACAGGAGGTAAGAAAATAAAGCGGGATGAAATCTCATGTGAATGACCGAAAACAACGAAACTCCCGCCACTCGAAAGAGTAGGCGGGAGTTTTATAGTTAAGAGGTCCTTTTTAAAAGCGAAAACAGCCGTCGTCACGACGTCTGTTTTTCTAAGGTATTAGTCTGTTTATTTAAGGTACAAAAAAGATTGGTCTTTATTTAAGATTGATCTTCTTTCTTAAATTCGGTGCAAAATTACAACATTTTTTTGATATGTGCAAATAATTTTTTATGTTTTGCAACATATTTTGCTATTTTCATTTTGCAAAATGGCTATTTTCGTTCCAACTCGATCACTTCTAAGTCTTTTATTTGGCTTCCATCGATGGTAAAACGCAATAAGGTCTGGCAGGGTTGCCATCCTTGTTTACCGGCTGCACCGGGGTTCATGGTCAGGAATTTGAACTGGGAGTCATACTGCACTTTCAATATATGGCTGTGTCCGCAAACGAAGAGGTCAATGCGATGATTTGGGTCGTCGTAGTTCTCGAGTGCCTTGCGGAACATGGGTATCAGCCAGGGGTTATAATGGCCAGGATAGCCACCGATATGGGTCATCAGCACATTGACGTCTTCCACACGAAAACGATAGAACTCATCCAAGGAATAGCGAACGTCTCCACTGTCCATATTTCCGAATACGGCGCGCGTGGGTTTGAATTCGCGTAACTTACGCAACACTTCCTCCGAACCGATATCCCCTGCATGCCAAATCTCATCGACATCCTTGAAATGCTCAAAGATGCGTTTGTCTAACAGACCGTGGGTATCGGATAAAATGCCAATGCGAGTCATTTGAATGAATAATTAACAATGAATATCTATTTTCTTGTTAATTTATCAATAGTGAAAATAGCAGCGATGAGTGCGACGACGGCTACAGTGATGAAGACCATCACGTCTATTAGATCCAGTACGCCACGTGAAAGGGAAGAGTAGTGGTCCTGCAGCAATACCCAGTAGAGAACGAAGCAACAGAGGGCGGCTGCGATGAAGCAGACAATTTGGCTCTTGCTGAATGTAGCGCATAGTACCCCGAGGGCCATGAAGGTGCCGCTGAGTAGAATGAGACCGATGAACGAACCCAAGAACGCTCCGCTGTCTAAGTTGCCCATGGGTTCGGCCATATATGCCACTACAAAGTAGTGTACAAAGCAGGGGAGCAGACCGATGAGCACTAAGGTCCATGCGGCGAAGTATTTGCCTAAGACGATGCGGGTGAGCGAGATAGGTTTCGTGCGAATGAGATCCCACATGCCTGACTGCCGCTCTTCCGAGAAGAGACGCATCGTCAAAGCAGGGCAGAGCAGCATAAACAGCCAGGGACTCAATTGAAAGAGTCCGTCCACTTGGGCGTACCCCGAGTCAATGATATTCCATTGACCCGGGATCACCCATAGGAAAAGACTAATCGCCAAGAGATATAATCCGATGACTATATACGCTATCGGCGTGGAGAAATAATATCGAAGTTCCTTACGGAACATTTATTATTGATTTAATGTTTAACTTCAATATCCTTATTAGCCGGAGTTTTGGGGAAGAAAATCCAGAAAGCGATGGAAACCACCAAAGCAAAGCCCGCAAAAATATACCAGGCTTCTTGCCAACCAGCCCATACTTCGCCAGCCTTAAAAGCGATTTGACGTAAAGTTTCTAATAGCTCTTCGCTCGGGGTAGCAATTTCTTTAATTTTATCCCAGAACTCTAACCAAAGATACTTTCCTGCTTCATCTTGTGCTACACCATATGCACTCCAATTCACAGAAGGAACTAATTTTGTAACGATGGCTTGTGCTCCGAGAACACCGATAGTAGCACCAACACCGTTCGTCATCATCATGAATAAGCCTTGTGCGGAAGAACGCATTTCAGGTGATGTTTCTTGATCTACATACAATGCACCGGAGATATTGAAGAAATCGAAAGCAAAGCCATAAACGATGCAACTCAAAATGAAGAAAATCAAGCCGCTACCAGGATTTCCTACTCCGAAGAAACCAAAACGGAATACCCATGCGAACATTGCAATGAGCATTACATTTTTGATACCAAAACGTTTCAAGAAGAACGGAATAGCTAGAATACACAATGCTTCGCAAATCTGCGAGATAGAAATCAACATGTTAGAGTGCTGTACAGCAAAGGTTGAGGAATATTCTTGCATAGCCTCAAAACTTCCTAAGAATGGATTAGCATAGGAGTTGGTGACTTGCAAGCACATACCCAGCAACATGGAGAAGATGAAGAACAATGCCATCTTTTTCTGTTTGAAGAGCGCGAACGCTTTCAGACCGAGTGCGTCTGCGAGATTCACATTTCCTTCAACTTTTTTGATTTCACAAGCAGGCAATGTGAGCGAATAGACTGCCAAAATTAAACTAAGGGCACCGCTAATCACAAATTGCCAAGGAGTGTCTTGGAAGTGAAGCAAATCTACAGCCCACATAGCCCCAATAAATCCGATCGTACCGAATACACGGATGGGCGGGAAGTCCTTCACTGTATCCATGCCTGCTTTCACGAGGGCGTTGAAGGCTACGGAGTTCGTCAACGCAATGGTCGGCATAAAGAACGCAACAGAAACAGTGTACAATGTAAACAATGGCGCAAATTGAACAGAGGGAGCAGTTAATGCGTATATACCAGCAGCTCCCATAAACAATCCAGCTAAAAGATGACAGAGGCTCAACGCTTTTTGAGCCTGCATCCAGCGGTCAGCTACGATACCCATTAAGGCCGGCATAAATAAGCTAACCACTCCCTGAATAGAATAGAACCATCCAATATTGGCACCCATACCATGGGAAGCCAAATAACGGCTCATACAGGTTAAATACGCACCCCAAACGGCGAACTCTAAGAAGTTCATCACAATGAGGCGAATCTGAAGAGATTTGTTTTTCATAATAGTATATTTTTGTTATTAGAACTCTGAGGTAAAATGGAATTGGATGTGTTTATAGTCCTGCTGCGCCATGTTCAGCACGTAGGCACTGTCGGCCATGAATACATCACGACCTTCTTTATCGTACGCCATGTATTGGGCTTTTCGTTTCTTGAACATGTCTAACTCGGCATCGTCGTCGGACTCGATCCAGCAGGCTTTGTACATCTGGAGTGGCTGCCATTTGCATTTGGCTTGGTACTCATGCTCCAAACGGTATTGGATGACTTCAAACTGCAGTTGTCCCACTGTTCCGATGATCTTACGGCCGTTGAGTTGGCTGACAAAGAGCTGTGCTACACCTTCATCCATGAGTTGGTTGATACCCTTATCGAGCTGTTTCTGCTTCATGGGGTCGGCGTTGTCAATGTATTTGAACATCTCCGGCGAGAAGGAAGGCAGGCCTTTGAAATGCAAGTGCTCACCTGCGGTGAGCGTATCTCCGATCTTGAAGTTTCCGGTGTCGGGCAGACCCACTACGTCTCCTGCAAACGCTTCATCGACGGTCTCTTTCTTTTGTGCCATGAAGCAGGTCGGAGCTGCAAAACGCATTTGTTGGTCCTTACGCACATGATAATAATAGGTGTTGCGCAGGAACTTACCGCTACAGATCTTAAAGAACGCAATACAGGATCGATGGTTCGGATCCATGTTCGCATGGATCTTAAAGCAGAAGGCCGTAAACTTATCTTCCATCGGTTCCACTACGCGCTCTTCGGCACCTACCGCAAGAGGGGAGGGGGCATTTGCCACCAAGAAGTCCAACAACTCCTGTACACCGATCGTCTTGTATGCCGAACCGAAGAATACCGGCGCTAACTCTCCGCGCAGGTACGCTTCTTTATCAAACTCCGGATAGACACCATCCACCATTTCAAGGTCTTCCGCTAACTTCCCGCTAACGTCCTTTGGACGTTGGTTTAATGCGAAGACGGACTCAAATTTCAGACCTTGTCCGTTCGCCCATGACATAGGAGTTACTTTAATCTGCAGTTCACGCTCCACTTCGTCCATCAGGTCGAAAGGATCTTTGCCCTCGCGGTCCATCTTATTCATGAAGACCATCACGGGCGTTTTACGCATTCGGCATACTTCCATGAGTCGTCTCGTCTGCGTCTCGACACCTTTGGCGGAGTCGATCACTACGATAGCGCTGTCTACGGCCGTCAGGGTGCGGAAAGTATCTTCCGCGAAATCCTGGTGACCCGGGGTATCGAGGATGTTGATATGATAGCCACTGTAGTCGAATCCCATGACAGAGGTCGCCACAGATATTCCACGTTGTTTCTCGATCTCCATCCAGTCGGAGGTAGCGGTCTTACGAATCTTATTACTCTTCACCGCTCCGGCTACGTGAATAGCACCGCCGTATAACAGTAGTTTCTCCGTGAGGGTCGTCTTACCGGCATCAGGGTGCGATATGATCGC
>SAMEA3663084__coassemble_253_pt1 | contig 18985 bp, 19 predicted proteins | sample SAMEA3663084__metabat2_low_PE_028 | metagenome-assembled genome bin SAMEA3663084 (sample SAMEA3663084) | pig gut metagenome | biome: pig gut; feature: pig-associated habitat; material: faeces | place: France | collected 2012 | reverse complement strand
CTTCTTAGGTCAGTTGAACCAGATCAAGAAGATGGGTTCGATGAAGGAGTTGATGAGTATGATCCCGGGTATGGATAAAGCGCTGAAAGGCGTGGAGGTGAGCGACGATGCGTTCAAACCCATCGAGGCGATGATCAATAGTATGACGCCCGCTGAGCGTGCGAACCCGAGTCTGCTGAACGGTAGTCGCAAAGCCCGTATCGCTAAAGGCGCAGGTGTAGATATCGTAGCACTCAACCGCTTCCTCAAACAATTCGAGCAGACCTCGAAGATGATGCGCAAGGTGCAGCAAATGAAACGCAGATAGGCGTTTCATTTGGTTGAAAGTTTAGAGTTTAGAGTTTAGCGTTTAGAGTTTAGCGTTTAGAGTTTAGAGTGTCGGAGACACCGAATACATATCAGCCCGGGTGGGGAGAGCAGAAAGCCAAGAGCGAAGAGCAAAGAGGTAAGCACCACCATTATCACCATTATCAGGGGGAGAAAGAAAACAACCGGAGATGGGGTGGCGCACTACGTATGCGCGACAAACAGGCGTACTATGGGCTGATTGCCGTTTGTGTGATCGTGGCATTAGTGGGTCTCTATTCCCTGCTGACGCTCATCATCCGCGAGGTGAAAGCCATGCCGATGGATGACCCGAAGAGCGAACTGGCCGTGGATGAGTTACGTATTCATAAAGTGGCGGAACAGGATGCGCTCATCGCCGGAGACAGTCTGGCGCAAGCCATGGAGATGGATTCTGCGATGATTCGTCACGTGCAGATAGAGACACGACCAGTGTACCGTCAGCCTCGCAAAAATACCGAATGGTATATCACGCGGCGAGAGTGGCGCGATATATTCGAAAACATGAAACGCTGGAGAAAAGACCAAGAAGAATGATACTATTAGACGGAAAGAAAGTAGCGGCCGGGAAACGGGCTGAGTTGCGCGAGACGATCGCACAACTGCAGGCAGCAGGCAAACGAGCACCTAAATTAGCCATCGTCATCGTAGGACATAACCCTGCGAGCGAGACCTATGTGGCCAATAAGATCAAAGCCTGCGGGGAAGTAGGTATCGAAGCCGAGAAGATAGCCTTCGAAGCCGATATCACCGAGCAGCAGTTATTGGCCGAGGTGAGCCGACTGAACCACGATGCTACCATCGACGGCTTCATCGTGCAGTTACCGCTGCCGGAACATATCTCGGAGACTACGATCATGAGTGCTATCGATCGCCGCAAAGACGTAGATGGTCTCACGCCGGAGAACGTAGGACGCACCGTACAAGGTCTGCCGTCTATCATCAGCGCTACGCCGCGCGGCATACGCGAACTGTTGGCGTATTATCAGATACCGACGGAAGGCAGACATGTGGTGGTGATCGGTAGGTCTAATATCGTCGGCAAACCTATCGCGATGCTGCTGATGCAACGGCCCTACCTGAGTCTGCCGAGCATGAGTGCCGCTTCATTAGGCGACGCCACCGTGACGATCTGTCACTCCAAGACCCGCGACCTGAAGTCGATCTGCCTCACCGCCGATATCATCATCGTAGCTGCCGGATGCCCGAAGTTACTGACGGCAGACATGGTGAAAGAAGGGGTGACTATCATCGACGTAGGTATCAACCGCGTGGACGGTAAACTCGTGGGAGACGTCGATTTTGAGAACGTAGCACCCAAAGCCGCCTATATAACCCCCGTACCCGGTGGCGTAGGTCCGATGACGATCGTAAGCCTGTTGCAGAATACGCTACAAGCGTATGAATTAAGAATTAAGAATTAAAAATTACGAATTAATTTTGAACATTCTCGATAAAATAGACGGATTAGAGGCGAAGTTCCATGAGGTGAGTCTGTTGATCACGGACCCTTCGGTGATAGCCGACCAGGCGCGGTATGTGCGTCTGAACCGTGACTACCACGACTTGGAGCGTGTGTTAGAATGCGCCCATCGCTATAAGAAAGCGGTGACGGACCTGCAGGACGCGAAAGACCTGTTTTACAACGAGTCCGACCCGGAGATGAAGGAGATAGCGAAAGCGGAGATCGATGACCTCGAGCCGCAGATACCTAAGTTGGAAGAGGAACTGAAATTACAACTGTTGCCGCAAGATCCGGAAGACGGAAAGAACGTGGTGATGGAGATCCGTGGCGGTACGGGAGGAGACGAGGCAGCTATCTTCGCCGGCGATCTCTTCCGTATGTACACAAAGTATTTCGAACTCAAAGGATTCAAATATACGATCTCTTCCTTCACCGAAGGTGCAGCCGGCGGATACAAGGAGATCATCTTCAATGTAACCGGTCAGAACGTATATGGTACGCTCAAATATGAGAGTGGCGTTCACCGTGTGCAGCGTGTGCCGGTGACCGAGACCCAAGGACGCGTACATACTTCCGCCGCTACCGTAGCGGTGCTGCCCGAGGCCGATGAGTTTGAAGTGCACATCAACGAAGGGGAGATCAAATGGGAGACCTTCCGTTCCGGCGGTGCGGGTGGACAGAACGTCAATAAGGTGGAGTCCGGTGTGCGCTTGCGCTATAACTGGAAAAATCCCAACACGGGCGAAGTGCAGGAGATACTGATCGAGTGTACCGAGACGCGTGACCAGCCGAAGAACAAAGAACGGGCCCTCTCGCGCCTGCGTACGCAGATATATGATAAGGAGCATCAGAAATATATCGATGACATCGCTGCCCGACGTAAGACGATGGTCTCGACCGGTGACCGAAGTGCGAAGATCCGTACTTATAACTACCCGCAGGGACGTATCACCGACCATCGTATCGGCTATACGGTCTATAACCTCGCGGCCTTTATGGACGGCGATATACAAGGCGTGATCGATGCGCTGCAAGTAGCCGAAAACGCAGAACGACTCAAAGAGAGTGAGTTGTGATTGGTAAATGGTAATTAATGGAAAGCCCTCCTCGGCGGAGGACGCTCCGGGTGATTGGTAAATGTATTTATTTTATTGTCATGATATTGAAACGAAGCAGACGCTGTCCGAAGAGGAGAGCGGACATTGCGTGCGGGTGCTACGCTATAGCGTAGGGGATGAGATCTTGATTACAGACGGCAAAGGTACGACCTATAACGCGCGTATCACGAACCCGCATCCGAAGCATTGTGACTTCGAGATCATACGTAGCGAGAAACAGCAACCGCATCATGCTTTTCACCTGCACATCGCTATCGCACCGACCAAGAACATCGAGCGTCTGGAATGGGCCATCGAGAAGTGCGTGGAGATTGGTGTGGACGAGATCACACCGCTCTTATGCCGTTTCTCCGAACGCAAACAGTTACGTACCGACCGACTGGAGAAAATCATCCTCTCGGCGGCCAAACAGAGTCTGACGCCCTATCTGCCGGTGCTGCATGAGTTGACGCCGTACGACGACTTTATTCGCGAACAAGCCGATAAAGACCAACAATGCTTCATCGCACATTGTTATAAAGAGGATAAACGGGTGCTGAAAAACGAGATAGAGCAGGGTAGAGACGTACTGGTGCTGATTGGTCCGGAAGGGGATTTCAGCGAACAAGAGGTGGCGGATGCGCTGGCAGCAGGTTTTATTCCGGTCAGTCTGGGAAACAGTCGTCTGCGCACGGAGACTGCCGGCGTGGTGGCATGTCATACAGCGGTACTCGTAAACGAGTAATTGGTGATTGGTGAATTTGGATTTTTACATATTAGAATGGATCAACGGGCATTATGCCGATTGGCTGGACACGGTGATGTGGACGATTAGTTGGCCGATGACCTGGATTCCGCTGTACGTGGTGCTGCTGGGGCTCTTAGCCTGGCGCTACCGCAGTATTGAGTCGATGGCGTTGATCATTCTGGGTCTCGTGTTAGCAGTAGGCCTGAGCGATTTCACTTGCAGCGGCATCCTCAAACCTTTGGTTTGTCGTTTACGTCCTACGCACGAACCTGCGATTGGTCCGATGCATTTAGTGAACGGATATGTAGGCGGTTTATACGGATTTTGCAGCAGCCATGCCGCCAACACGATGGCGATTGGTTTGCTCTTCAGTCTGCTATTCCGCAATAAAATAGCTACCGCATGTATGATGACATGGGTAGCTTTGAACTGCTATAGTCGTATGTACGAAGGGGTACACTATCCGACGGATATTATGGCCGGCCTTCTGATTGGGTCTCTATGGTCTGTTCTGATTTGGCTGGCATTAACGCGTTGGTGCCACGTGGACGCCTCGGCAACTCCGCAGGGTGGTTCATAAAGCGCTCAAACTCTTCCGGCGTCAACAGCACCCGGAGTTCATTATATATAGCCTGCATGCGCTCCATGTTTTCAGCACGGGAAAGACCCTTCTGACGATAACGAGCATACTTAAGATGCATCTTATAAATGGTGTCAATACGCACGGAGTCCTTAATATCGAGTTCGCGAACAAGTCGTCTCGTTTGGCTTAAAGCCTCCTCCTCAGGAGTGCGTTGAGGTCGATTAGCGATCGGATCCTGCGCCCATAACATACCCCCCAAAAGGGTACAGAACAGAAAAAGAGATAGTTTTTTAATCATATATCAAATTAGCTGGGAAAACCCAATAATTTCACCACAAAAATTATGCCAAATAATGCCTTTCAAATAGCCTCGCGTCTATATTTTTCGCAACAGGGTAAAGAACGCACTTCCCGACCGGCTGTACAGGTGGCTTTGGCAGGTATGATTGTTGGGGTGGTGGTAATGATTCTGACGATCTGTATCGTTGTCGGATTTAAGCAGACCATCACGCAGAAAGTAGCCGGTTTCGGAGCGCATATTCAGGTCGTTTCGTTCGATAATAACAACACCTATGACTTGCAACCAATCGAGGTGAGTGACAGCTTGCTGACCCAATTGGGTAGTTATGAGCATGTAGTGGCTACTGCACCGTTTATCACCAAACCGGGCATGCTGAAGACCGATACTGATTTCAAAGGTATCGTACTGAAAGGCACCGACTATTGGGATTTCTTTGCGCGTAATATTCAAGAAGGGGCACTACCTGCCAAACCCCAAGAGGTGCTTATCTCGAGGGTGGTGGCGAACCGTTTGGAGTTGCATGTAGGGGATGCAATCATGGGATATTTTGTGGACGAGTCGGACGTTCGAGCACGTCGTTTTACCATCTCCGGAATATACGATACGGGCTTTTTGCAGTTTGATGACTTATTTGTGTTAACGCCGCTCGAAACGGCGCGAAGACTGCAATCGTGGGATTTGAACACCTATTCGGGAGTGGAAATTCTTCTCGATGATATTAAAAACCTGAATGAAACTTCCGACGAAATTTACTTCGCGGTAGTGAATAAACTGGACGAAAACGGATACAAATCTTACTTCGTGGAGACCCTGCAGGACCAGAACCCGGCCATCTTCGCTTGGTTGGATTTGTTGGATATGAATGTGGTGGTGATCATCGTGCTGATGTTGCTCGTCGCCGGTTTCAATATCGTCTCGGGATTAATCATCCTGATCTTGGATGGCATTCAATTGATCGGCACGTTAAAAGCCTTAGGGGCAGACAACAGTTTCGTGCGTCGTATCTTCCTCATTCAAGCCGCGTTGTTGATTGGCAAAGGGGTACTTTGGGGCAATATCATCGGTTTGGCTTTGGCGGCCCTGCAGTATTTCTGTCATGTCGTACCCTTGGAGGCCGCTACGTATTACGTAGATGCGGTACCTATTGCCTTTGCATGGAACTGGATCATCGTGCTGAATGTGCTGACGATAGGTTTGTCGCTTCTGATCCTGCTGCTGCCATCGATGATTATAACGAAGATTAACCCGGCACGCGTGATGCATTTTGAATAATGAAGTTACAAACGATCGTAGATATAAAACCGAGCGATTGGCAAATCGGATATGAGGATAAAATCCTCATGCTGGGTTCGTGTTTCTCGGACGAGATAGGTGCGCAGATGAAGCAGCGCCGCTTATCCGTCACCTGCAATCCCTTCGGTACACTTTATAACCCGCTTTCTATTGCGCAGGCTATGCAGATGACAGAGCTACCGGAACTCGTGCAGCACGACGGTCTCTGGCACTCTATGGCACATCACGGTTCTTTCTCTCGAGCCGATAGGAATGAAGCAGAGACGGCTATTCGGCAGTCCATTGAGACTATGCAACAAGCCATCCAAGAAGCGACAGTTGTCATCATTACCTTCGGTACAGCCTGGGTTTACGAGATGAAGGATGAAGGGTTTCCTGTTACGGGTTGCGGGGTAGTAGGCAATTGCCATAAGTTACCGGAGAGTTGTTTTACCAGAAGACGTCTGACGGTAGAGGAGATTGTAGCGGCTTGGCAACCCGTCATCGCGCAGTATCCCGATAAAAATTGGCTCTTTACCGTTTCTCCTATTCGTCACATCAAAGACGGTTTGCATGAGAATCAGTTGAGCAAAGCTACTTTGTTGCTTGCGATAGAAGAACTCAAAACTCACCAATCATCCATCCGTTATTTCCCCTCTTACGAAATTCTTTTGGACGAACTGCGCGACTATCGTTTCTATGCCGATGATCTTGTGCATCCTTCCGGCATGGCGGTGAACTATATCTGGGAGCGGTTTGTAACTGCGTTCTGCAGCACCCAAACGCAGAATGAAATGGTGCTTCAACATAAGCGTTGGAAGCAATCTCAGCATATTCCTTTGCATTAAGCAAAGATTTTTCACTTTTTATTTGCGTATATCAAAAATTTTTACTACCTTTGCGGCGTTTTAGTATGTGCGTATGAAATTGCTGTGCATAATACTCGCCGTGATGTCTTGGGTCGTGGAATCTAAGAATTCGGTAAGCCGCCATGGTACTCCTCCGGAGTCTTGTTTGGCGTACTATTCCTGTTCTTATCAAAAAGGCACCGTTCGTGCGAACGATGTAGCGACGCTTCAAGTGACGTCCCTGGGTGGTATTACCATAGAGAGCGTAGAGGTGTACATGCGTTCGAATAAGAGTTCCGGTGCGGGTGTGTTGACTTTGAAAGTGAATGGACAGACCGTCGCGACGAAATCGGGTATGTTTGTGGAATGGGTCGGTAGTTACGATAACGAGAACTTTCACGCGATTTCGCTTCTCTCGACGGCCGTGGACGGAGCGCAGGAGATGGAGATTCGATTGGAAGGTACGGAGAACTCGTTATATATCGAGAAATACGTCATTACCTACACACCTGTAGCGCCGCGCACGGTGACATTGTTTTACGGAGCGCGTGAGTGTGGACAGTTAATTGAAGCGCAGGGAGGTGCCGGTGTTCTTCTGCCGCAGGTATCGGACACGGCTAATTGGTATTTCGCCGGATGGAGTGATTCGGATTTCGGTTCCGATACGTCCAAATCCCACACCCTCTATATGGCCGGAGAACGTTTCTACCCTTCTTCGGACTGCAGCCTCTGGGCCGTTTTTGCTTGGCAACCGCTGAAGGAAGAAGGCTATATGACGGAATTGCTGACGGGCACATACATGTACGTAAATAGCACGGGCAATCAGGCCTTGAGTGGTATCCCCGCGGAGGGTAAGATGGCTGCAGCGGATGTGGATAACAAAAACCTGTACTTGCATTATTACGTGGATTTTACAGACGCACAGACGGCTTATATCACGCATGTAGCTACCGGTACCCCGATAGGATATTCGGGCACGCAGATGGCAGCTACGGCTACTGCCTGGCAGGTTTATCACGAAGGTGACCAGACCCTGTTCTATATGACGTACGAAAACAAGACCTATGTCCTCTGGCTGAATATTCAAGACAATACGGAAACTACTACTTATGCCGGTTTGTTGCCTGCTACGCCGGGAACTTCTCCGATGCACCTGCAGTACGTTCAGACGATCGGGGAGAATACCTTTACCTGTCATCCCGAGTGGGCACAGGGAATAGATCGCACTGCCGAAGACGAGAGTGGAGTGCAGGATAAGGCACGGTTTTTAATGCACTTCGGTCATTATGATTTATTACTGATTAACGGACAAAAAATGATTCGTCAATTATGAGACTATTATTAATATTATCTGTTTTATCCGGAATCCTGTCCGGAGAGTATAATGCGAAAACGCTTTCTTCGGCCGAGCAGGACAGTATCTTAACTGCCCTCTGTCCTGTCGTAGAAGAGGATGGCGTGAGCACCCGTTATCGCTTGGAGAAAGAGAATGAAGAGCAGTTGTTCCGTCATTCTCAAGTAGCCGATTGGTATATCTTTGACACTCAAAAGAACAAACGTAAAGCACTTGGCGAAGGTTTGCAGTTGGGGCGAGTTCGCGACGCGAAGATGAGTCCGAACGGACGATATGTAGCATTCGCCAAAGACAATAACCTCTATATTCATAAATTGGATTTCGGTACAGAGGTGGCGGTGACGAAGGATGAGAACCCCGATATCATCAATGGGGTAGCGGATTGGCTATACGAAGAAGAGTTTGGTACAACTGCGCTTTTTGCCTGGAGTCCCGATTCGAAGATGTTGGCTTTTGTGCGTTTGGACGAGACCGAGGTGCCGACGTTCTCTTGGGACGTATATGCAGATACCCAGTATCCGACGAGCGAGAGTTTACGCTATCCGAAAGCGGGCTGCAAGAACGCCAAGGCGTCGGTGTGCGTCTATGACGTAGCGACGAAAGGCATCCAGCGGTTACAGGTGACCGGTGAGGGGGGACAGGACGTTTATTTCCCGCGTCTGAGATGGTATAATGCTACCACGCTTTTCGTACAGCGAGTGAATAGGGACCAGAATAAGATGGAGATTCTCTCTTGTAATGCCAAATCGACGGTTTCCTATCCCTGGTACAGCGAGGAAAGTAAGCAATACTTCGTGGATTACAGTCTGTTTGACCAGTGGATATGGTTGAGCGACGGTAAGATGATCGTCTTGAGCGAACAGGAGGGTTGGCGTCGGGCGTATCTATATGGTAGCGATGGTGTCAAGACCCGTGCTCTGACGCCGGAAGGTATCGATGTGACGGCACTCTATGCTGCGGATGAGAAAGCGCAGATCCTCTATTATCAGGCGGCTCCGACTCCGGCTACCCGACAAATCTACGGTGTGAGTCTGAAAGCCGGTGCGACTCCTGTTCAGATTTCTGAAGGAGAAGGCATGCACAGTGCCCGTTTTTCACACGATGCACGCTATATGATCGAATGTTATCAGTCGTTCCAGACACCGAATACCTATGCGCTGTATAAGGCCGAGAAAGGGAAATGGAAAAAAGAACGTGTGCTGGAGGAGAATCAAGCCCTGCGTGAGGCATGGCAGGCAAACCAATTACCGGAGCCTCAATGGATGAAGATCCCGAACAGCAAAGGGCAGGACTTGGAAGCCATGTTGATGCTTCCTCATACCGCTACCCCCAAAACCCAACACCCATTGATCGTGATGCACTATAGTGGTCCGGCGAGTCAGCGGGTGCTTAATAGATGGCGTAAACGGTTTGAGTACGCTTTGGTGGAGGCCGGATATGCCGTCTTAATTGTAGATCCGCGGGGTAGTGACTGCAAAGGGAGAGCTTGGCGGAATGAGACCTATATGAGTCTGGGCGTGAAAGAAGCGGAGGACCTGATAGCAGCGGCCAAAGCTATCGGTGAACGGGAGGATATCGATGCGAACCGTATAGCCTTGATGGGATGGAGTTACGGCGGCTATCAGACGCTGATGACGATGAGTCAGAAGGGACATCCGTTTAAAGCGGGTGTGGCTATTGCGCCGGTGACCGATTGGAAACTGTATGACAGTGCGTACACGGAGCGTTATATGCGTCGTCCGCAGGTGAATGCACGCGGTTATAAGGAAGCGTCGCTGCTCCCCAGAGCGAAGGACCTGACAGGACAGGTGCTCATTATTCACGGGACAGGGGACGATAACGTACACGTGCAGCAGACGATGCAATATATCGATGCGTTAGTGCAAGCCGATAAGGATTTTGAGATGCAACTCTATCCGGACGACAATCATTTCCTCAAGAAAGGCAATAATGCGAAGCACATGCATCGTAAAATTTTAGAGTTCCTTGGTAGAAATCTAAAATAGTTGATAGTTTAGTCTTTTAATTTTAAATTTGATATTTTATGACAAAACAAAACAAGTCTTTGACAATTATTACGATCATCGCGATGATGTTTCTTTATGCGATGATTGCGTTCGTAACGAACTTGGCTGCTCCCGTTGGTAAGATCTGGGAGGAGAGTTTCGCTGGAAATCCGCACTCTAGTATTTATGGCATGTTAGGTAATTTCTGCAATTTCCTGGCCTACTTGATTATGGGTATTCCTGCCGGTAATTTCTTAGCTAAATACGGTTACAAGAAAACGGCCCTTACCGCTATTTTCCTGGGATTCATGGGTATCGCTATCCAGTGGTCGAGTGGTGTGTTTGACAATTTCTTCGTCTATCTGGCAGGTGCTCTCGTTTGCGGATTCTGCGTATGTATGTTGAATACGGTGACGAACCCGATGTTGAACTTATTGGGTGGCGGCGGAAACCGTGGAAACCAGTTAAACTTGATCGGAGGTACGTTGAACTCGCTTTCCGGTACGCTTACGCCTATGCTGGTGGGTGCTATCATCGGAGAGAGTCTGGCGGACAAAGGTATTGACGATGTGAACATTGTGCTGTATATCGCGATGGCTGTCTTTGCGCTCATCTATATCATTATTCGTGTCACACCGATGGCGGAGCCGCAGAAGGTGACCGACACCGTAGTTTATGAGCATTCTCCTTGGGCTTTCCGGCATCTCACATTAGGGGTCATCGCTATCTTCTTCTATGTCGGAGTTGAAGTAGGAGTGCCGGCAGCGCTTATCTCTTATCTGCATAAGAACTTCGGAGCCGGTTATGATGACGCTACCTTCATCGCAGGACTCTATTGGTTGCTCATGCTCGTTGGACGTACGATCGGTTCGTTCGTCGGGGGAAAGGTCAGCAGCCGCACGATGGTTATCTGCGTCTCCATCGGTGCACTCGCACTCATGACAGCGGCGATGCTCTTAGGCGATAACCTGTTAGTGAAGATGCCGACGAACTGGTCATTTACCATGGAGTGCATGCCCATAGCGGCGTTGCTCATCGTACTCGTTGGATTGTGTACCTCGATCATGTGGGGATCAATCTTCAATATGGCGACCGAAGGACTCGGCAAATATACTGCTAAAGCTTCCGGTATCTTCATGATGATGGTCGTCGGAGGTGGTATCGTACCGCTCGCTCAGAGTGCTTTCGGTAGCGAACTCATCGGATATATTGTCCCGGTCATCGGCGTAGCATATATCCTCTTCTACGCTCTTTGGGGTTCTAAAAACGTAAATAAAGACATTAAAATCGATTAATAATATGAAAAAGTATGCTTTAGGTATCGACTTGGGCGGAACAGGTACCAAGTTCGGTTTAGTCAACGAAGAAGGACAAGTGCTTCGCTGTAAATCTATTCCTACACAACAGTATCCGAATATCGACGAGTACTGCGATGTTCTGTGCGATGGTCTGAAACAATTGGTGAAGGACGAAGGTCTGACGATGAGTGATATCGTCGGCGTAGGCTGTGGTGCTCCGAACGCGAATTTCTATTCGGGTTGCATCGAGCAGGCTCCGAACCTTCCGTGGAAGGGTGTGATACCGTTCGCTAAACTCATCAGCGAGCGCATAGGCGTGAAGTGCACGATCACGAACGACGCTAACGCGGCTGCGCAAGGTGAAATGATTTATGGCTCTGCGCGTGGTATGAAGAACTGCATCGTCATTACCCTTGGTACCGGTGTCGGTTCGGGTATTGTGATAGACGGTAAGTTGCTCTACGGACACGACGGTTTTGCCGGTGAGTTGGGTCACTGCAAGATTGATCATAGCGGAAACGGACGTCTCTGCGGTTGTGGTCAAAAGGGCTGTATTGAGGCTTATGCTTCGGCTACAGGCGTGGCACGTACGGCCAAAGAGATTGTTACTTCTACCACCCAGCCGACCTTACTGCGCCAAGTTGCAGACATCAATAACATCACTTCCAAAGATGTGTTTGATGCCGCCGAGAAGGGTGACTTGGTAGCGAAGGAGATCTTTGATTACACTGGTCATCTGTTAGGAGAGAAACTGGCTGACTTCGTTCATTTCTCCAGCCCGGAGGCAATCATCCTCTTTGGTGGTCTTACCAAAGCCGGTCACTGGATTATGGACCCGATTCGTGAGGCGCTTGATGCAAACCTGATGCCGATATGGAAGGGTAAGATCCCTGTATCGATCTCCGTTCTCAAAGACTGCGACGCCGCTATCCTCGGTGCTTCTTCACTGGCTTGGTAAAACCACGCGATATATTGCAAACACTTTACCCGTATGGCGTATTCCGTACGGGTAAAGATGTTTACCTGACCTTTGATGACGGTCCTATTCCGGAAGTAACACCTGAGGTGTTAGCTATTCTGGATAAGTACGGCATTAAGGCCACATTCTTCATGGTAGGAGAGAATATTGACAAGCATCCTGAAGTGTTTGCTCAGGTGTTGGCAGCCGGTCATTCTATCGGTAATCACACCTATAATCACCTCAAAGGATGGAAGACAAGTTTCGATGAATACATGGGAAATGTGGAAAAATGGGAAGAAGCTGTGTCGCGTAATATGCCCCATGGCTATCATTCTCCGGTTCTAAACCTGTATAGACCTCCTTATGGCAAGGCCACTTTCCGTCAACGGAGGGCGCTGCATAAGAGAGGGTACAGGTTGATTTATTGGGATATCTTAACGCGCGATTATGATGCGTCGGTGACTCCCAAGGCGATGCTGCAGTTAATACAACGGGAGACGCGCCCGGGCAGTATCATTAATTTTCACGACTCGTTGAAGTCGAACGAGCGGATGTTAGAAGTACTACCACAAGCCATCGAATGGCTGCAAGCGCAGGGCTATACGCTGCGCACGTTAAATAGTTAAGATGGTTTTACTGCGTAAAACATTATATGTTGTTTTTGCGGCGATGCTGCTGGCGAGTTGTGCTAACAGGGGCATCGGTCCGCAAGGGGGTCCAAAAGACTCCATCCCTCCTGTTCCCTTGAAGTCGGAGCCGGAGATAGGTGTGCTGGAATGGAAAGGAAAATGCATCGAGGTGACCTTCGATGAGTATATCCAACTCGATAATATCGCGGCGAATATGATGATGTCGCCGCCTCAACAGAATCCACCAGACGTCAAAGCGCGCGGTAAACGACTGATTATACAGTTTCAGGACTCGCTGCGCGATAGCACGACCTATACGATTGATTTCGGAGACGCGGTGTGTGACTTCCACGAGAAAGTGCCGCTACACGGCTATACGTTTTATTTCTCTACTTGGTCGGAGATAGATACCCTGGAGACAATGGGCTTTGTCTATGATGCCGAGACGCTCAACCCGTTGTCGGGTATCACCGTAGGTATTCATACAGACCAATCCGATACTGCTTTTGTGAAGCATCCTTTCACGCGCATCGCCAAGACTGACTCGGTCGGTTTCTTCCGCATTGGCAATGTGCATGCAGGTACATATCGTTTGTATGCTGTGGAGGATATCAGCCGTGACTATCGATTAACGGTGGGTGAGGCATTGGCTTTCACGCAAGAACCGATATCTGTCTATCCGGTAGTTCGCGATACCACGGATACAGTCCCTTATGTCGGACCGCTCTCAACGCTCTTCCTTTTTAAGGAACAGCAGCAGAAACTCTATCTGCAGCGTACCATGCGCGATGAGCAACATAGGGTAGTGCTCCTCTTCTCTTCAGCTCCGGACAGCCTGCCGTCTATTCGTCCGTTAATAGACACGCTGCATCATCATGTGCAGTATTCCACCAAGGGTGATACGGTGACGATATGGCTGACGGATAGCACGTCCATCGGTATAGACTCTTTGTTCTTTGCCGCCCGTTATCGTCAGACGGATTCATTGAATCACCTCGAGTGGTGCACTGATACACTGCGTGCTATATGGCGAGCTCCCAAAATGACGGCGAAGATGCAAGAGGCACAGGATCGTAAGAACCGCAATAGAAGATTGGAACTGAAATGCAATGCGCGCAAAGACTTTGAGGTATATGATACCCTGCAATTGGTATGCACGACCCCTTTGCGCGACATTGATACCACAGCTATCGCTATCTACGAGCGGGTAGATACCACTCGAAAGAGTGTTCGTTTTACGTTTGCTCCGTATGATTCTCTAACAATGCACCTGCGTTTCATCGCGCCACTTGAACCGACCAAAGAATATGAGCTGCACTTGGATAGCGGGGCGCTGCATGATGTCTATGGCATCACTCATGTTGATGCCAACTACGCGCTGCAGGTGAAGGCCAATTCCGATTACGCGACGCTGAATGTGAAGATCACTCCCTTTGACCCGAAAGCCCGCATACAAGTGCTCAATAATAAAGATAAGGTGCTGCGAGAACTGCCGGCTTCTGAAGAGGGTGCTTTCTTTGAGTACCTCAAGGCGGACACCTATTATCTGCGCCTGTACATCGATAGTGATGGGGATGGAAAATGGACCACCGGTTCTTGGGAAGAGCATCGGCAGCCCGAAGAAGTGTATTATTTTCCGGGGAAGGTACAAACAAAGTCTAACTGGGACTTTGAGGAAGTATGGGATTATACGGCCAAACCGCGTATGGAGGCTAAACCCAAAGAGTTGATTAAGACTTCTTCGAAGAAGAAATGATATGAAGCAGCGGGTCTTTGATTATAGCTTTCTGGCCATCGGTCTTTTGGTGCAGCTAATCACGTTTTGGATAGCGAATCGCTATCTGACGACGACAAATCATCAGACTTGGCTGTCTCTGTTGAGCGGCTGTTTAGGAATCTGTTCCGTATGTCTGGCCTCGCAGGGAAATATCCTCACGTACGCATTCGGCTTTGCGCAAGTAGGTACGTATATGATTCTGGTCATCGCGAATCGTCTCTTGGGCCAGGTCGCTCTTAATGTCTTCTATCTCATCACGATGATATACGGTGTGTATGTCTGGCGTCAACGCCTGCACGAGAACTCTCGCACCGTCACACCGCGACGTTTATCGCTCCGTATGATCATTCTCATCGGAGTAGCTATGCTCCTTTTCTCAGCCTTAGCCGGGTGGGGGTTAAGCACATGGATCGGCAATCCACAACCGTACTTGGATGCATTTACATCAATACCTGCACTGGTAGCGCAGGTATTGATGATTCTTGCTTTCCGGGAGCACTGGTTTATATGGCTCGCGGTAGATATATTAAATGTGATTCTCTGGCTGCGGGTAGGGGACTATTGCATGGCCGCGCAGTACATCTTCTGGTGCGCTAACTGCATCTACGGTCTGAACCGCTGGAAGTATATCGCTTCGGAGGCCTAATCGCTTCTTATTTGCCTCCAGCCGCTGTCTGCTCATTCGGCATCTTCAGCGAATAGAGAATAGCTTCGATTTGTCGTAAGGCATTCCGTTTCTTTTGGCCCGCCGCATAAAGGAAGGCTTCCGCTCTCACCACTCGTCCGTTCACTTGATCCAAACGGGTGAGACTGACGAACGGACCACCCATTGCTTCACCGTCCAGTATCTTCCAAAGCCCCCTGGTCTCCACGGCATAAAAACCTCCTACGCTGTCGCGCAAAGCCGCTACACTGCGGGAAACAGGCGGGAAATGTTTGAATTCTGTACCCATATGACTACCCGGCACTTGGGCTGTGATTAACTTTCCAAACACCGCATCACGCGTAGCAATAATAGAGGCATTACTGAATTGCTCTTGCGACGTGTACGGATAGCTGTACACCACGATATCTTTGCGCATCGGGCCTTTGTTGTTGCAGCACCATACTACATCCACCGAGTCTATCTGCTCATTTTTGATGAGGATAAAATCTTCCGGAACAAGCAGGTCGTAACCCTGTTTCTTCAAGGCCATACGCACTTCTTTATTGGTGCTTACCCGATAAAATTGCACTTGACGCGCCAATTCTTCCCGAACAAACCAATCGCGAATCATCTCGCCGTGATCCTTCCAATAATTCAAAAACTGCTCCTCATTCGGCGCCTGAATTCGGATATACGCTTGCGGTTTGGACCACATATTGCGGGAGTTGAGCACCTTAATCTGGGTGTATTTCTGCGGATTGATATCGATATAGAGAATATTTCGGGTGGCTTTCAGCAGGTCGTCAAACTGACTGGCCGGCACATGCGAAACCGTAAAATAAGGCTCCATCTGGGGTAAACCGTACATGTCACCGCCCATCGTCTCACACACCGCGGCTTTCACCGAGGTATCGCTGACAATAAGACACTCATAGATACTACCGGTCGCAGAAGTAAGCAGACGCTCACCCGAATTACTGCAACCCAACAGCGTGAGGGCTGCTAAAATGAAAAGGCTGATTTTTTTCATTGCAATAAGATTTTCGCTGCAAAATTACAATAAATTTCTTAAATTAGCAAAAAAGTCCTCAAGAAATTTGTATATTTCCAAAAAAAGTAGTAATTTTGCACAATGATTTGACCATCTGATACTTCCTTAGTATGATTTTATTCACAGATTTTATCTTCCTTACAGACGAGAAGGAGGGCTTTCGTATCTGTCGGGAGACGCGTACTACGTCTACTGCTACGATGACCGTTCTATATGTTGAAAAAGGATATATGGATGTCTATTTCCATGAGAAGATGCTCCGCATTAATGCCGGAGATATGTTTGTTCGTATCCCCGACCCGGATCATAAATTAGGTCCGTATGAGTTATCGAAAGATCTGGAATTCAAGCAGATTACCGTAGGTGCGGAGATCTATGAGAAACTTATGTTCGATCACTTGCGCGTGGAGCCGAATTGGTACGCAAAGCAGGAGTATGTCAAAGCGCATCCCATCTATCCTCTAAACCCGGTAAGCAAGGAGTTTTTCCATACCTATTTCAAGTTGTTAACCTTGCAGTTGGAGGATCAGAAGACCCAATATCGCTTGCAGATTCTCAGCATGATTGCGCGTGGTGCGACGATGGAGATGCTCAACTATTTGGATAAATTAGCTGTTATTCCCAAGTTAGGAAAGGGACGTCTGTCTGTTAATCAGAGCGATTACACCTTCCTTGAGTTCACGCGTCTGTTGCACCAGTATCCGCACGAGCGCGAGGTGCAGTGGTACGCAGAGAAACTCAAAATCACGCCGAAATACCTGTCGGAGATTTGCAAAGCACGTAGCGGTAAGTCCGCAAGTGAATGGATTGCCGAGGTGACAGTCGCGGAGTTAAGACATCTGTTGCGCGACACGACGATGCCAATTCATGAGATTGCCCGCGTGATGGAGTTCCCGAATGCCAGTTTCTTCTGCCAATACACTAAAAAACATACGGGTCTCACTCCAAATCATTTCCGAAAAGAGAAGATTACCATGCGAAGAGCGGATGTTGCGTCATCTCGCGATTAACTTCGGCACGAACAGAAGCAATCACAGCTTCGCTCGTCGGGTCTTGCAGCACGCGGTCTATAAGCTCAACGATCCAGCCCATCTTGTCTTCCTTCAGACCACGCGTCGTGATAGCCGGCGTACCGAAACGCAAACCGCTCGTCTGGAAGGCACTACGGCTGTCAAAAGGCACCATGTTCTTATTGGTCGTGATATCGGCGCTCACTAATGCCAACTCAGCTACCTTACCGGTCAACTCCGGGAATTTCGTACGCAAATCAATCAGCATCGAGTGGTTGTCTGTTCCGCCACTGATCACTTTATATCCTTTGTCCATGAAAGCCTGAGCCATTACGGCGGCATTGATCTTCACTTGCTTCTGATAGGTCTTGAAATCCTCCGTCAACGCCTCGCCGAAGGCAACAGCCTTAGCTGCAATCACGTGCTCTAACGGACCACCTTGAGTACCGGGGAAAACGGCCGAGTCGAGTAGGGCACTCATCTTCTTGATCTCACCCTTTGGAGTCGTCTTGCCCCAAGGATTATCGAAATCTTTGCCCATCAGAATCACACCTCCGCGCGGACCACGAAGTGTCTTGTGCGTCGTGCTGGTAACGATATGAGCATATTTCAACGGATTGTCCAGCAATCCGGCTGCAATCAGTCCTGCCGGGTGGGCCATATCCACCATGAAGATAGCACCTATCTCATCCGCCACACGACGAATACGGGCATAATCCCATTCGCGACTATACGCACTCGCTCCCGCAATAATAAGTTTCGGTTTATATGTACGCGCCTTCAACTCCAGATCATCATAGTTGACACGACCTGTCGCTTCGTCCAGATCATAGCCGATAGCATTAAATAGTAAACCGCTGAAATTAACGGCAGAACCGTGGCTGAGGTGACCTCCGTGGCTGAGGTTCAAGCCAATGAACGTATCTCCGGCCTTCAGACAAGCCATAAACACCGCCATATTAGCCTGCGCTCCCGAGTGGGGCTGTACGTTCACATACTCCGCGTCATACAGCTTTTTCAGACGATCACGAGCGATATTCTCTGCAATATCCACTACCTCACAACCTCCATAATAGCGGTGTCCGGGATAGCCTTCCGCGTACTTGTTCGTCAGCACGCTGCCCATGGCTTCCATCACTTGGTCACTCACGAAGTTTTCACTTGCGATTAACTCAATTCCTTTGGTCTGACGTTCGCGTTCGCGGCGGATCACGTCAAAAATCTCAGTGTCTCGATTCATATATATTAGTTTTATGGTGCAAAAGTACAAAAAATATATTATATATGCAAAATAATTTCAAAAAAATGCGTAAATATTTGCGTATATCAAAAAAAAGCAGTACTTTTGCACCCGCTTTTGCACATTTTGCCACTTTGGCTCAGTTGGTAGAGCAACGCATTCGTAATGCGTAGGTCCCCGGTTCGAGTCCGGGAAGTGGCTCTAAAGAAACGTCCTTCGGGGCGTTTCTTTCACTTCCAAGGCCTCGATTCCGGGGGTTCTTAGCCCTGTTAGGGCACGATTATTGCACCGAGTGCAATGTTCGAGTCCGGGAAGTGGCTCTAAAGAAACGTCCTTCGGGGCGTTTCTTTCACT
>SAMEA3663084__coassemble_244_pt1 | contig 19338 bp, 16 predicted proteins | sample SAMEA3663084__metabat2_low_PE_028 | metagenome-assembled genome bin SAMEA3663084 (sample SAMEA3663084) | pig gut metagenome | biome: pig gut; feature: pig-associated habitat; material: faeces | place: France | collected 2012 | reverse complement strand
CGCCGGTAGCACCCGGGTATCTCCCGCGTGTGCGCTATCTATGCGATTATTTGGAACGAAAAGGATACGGCGTAACCCTATTAACGGAAGATGGTAAGCCACTGACGTTTACGCACGCCTACCCCATTCAGACGATTCGAATGTATCACGGTGGCACGTTCGAGTGGCTGACGAAGGCTATATGGACATTGTTGACCGACTGGTATAATCGCGCTTTTGCGAGCCGGTTTATTCACCGACTATCCGGCAATGAGCCATATGATCTCGTCCTTTGTTCAAGTTTCAATGACTCTCCCTTAGGGGCTGCAGCACGCATTGCCAGACGACTCAATATACCTTTGGTATGCGATATTCGAGACTTGGAAGAACAGGTGAATGACTCAAGGTATCAATATCAGCATCAGTCTCGATTCTTGATGTCTTTCCGGGGTATCTATCGGGCAATACATAGAAGGCGCCGGAATGCAGTATTACGTCAAGCGAAGGCTATCACGACTATATCTGCCTGGCACGCGAATTTCATTCGCTCCTTCACAGCGAACCATGTCCCGGTTACAATCGTGTACAATGGCTTTGACGAGAAGGTGTTCTATCCATCAGACACCCCCACTACGGTCTTTAAGATATCGTATATCGGCAGTCTCTTCGCATGGCAGAAAGCCGGTTTGGAGAAAGTGAAGCGGGTGATTGAGGCATGTAAATCATCTTCCATTCTGTTGGATATTCATACACCGCAGCAAGAACCTATCGCACACGAACAGTTAGGAGAGGCAGTACGGGAGAGCAGTATTATGTTAGTACTGACAAGTACCGAGACACACGGCATGCTGACCACGAAGTTTTATGAGGCTTTGGGTTGCAATAAACCGGTGCTCTGTGTGCCTTCCGACAAAGGAGCGTTAGCGGATCTTATCGCATACACGAAGGCCGGTATAGCGACCGAAGATGAGGAAGAAATTAAGGCATTTATACAAGGCCAATATAAACAATGGAAAGAGAAAGGCTATACGCATCAACAAAGCGTGCATAGAGAGGAGTTCACGCGCGAAGCGCAATGCCGCAAATTAGAAGAAATAATACAACAATATCTATCATGAAACGAAATCTTATTACCTTTTTACTCATTGCGATGAGTTTACAGATTTTTGCGTGGACCAGTCCTGTTGATATTCCGGACGTAGGCGATGCACGTCTCCGGGTAGTGGCGCAAAACGCAGCTAACTATTTAACTAACTTCGAGGCCTCCAACTCTTCGTGCGATAACCAGGATGAATTTGATACCAAGACCAATAAGATGGCGAACGCTTTTCTGGCTCTGAAGGCCGATATCGTTGCCATTTGTGAAGTAGAACGCAATGACGATATCTTGGGCTATATCGTAGATGCCATGAATTCCATCTACGGCGAGAATGTCTATACCTACATTACCGACGGATTGTATGCGCACGCCTCTGCAGGGGACTACCAAGGTCTCAAATCCGGCTATATCTACCGCTCGGACAAAGTGACGCCGCAAGGCAGCAACACCTCACCTTACCGCTCCGGCGAATACTGCGCACGGCTGCGGATTCAAGCCTTCGAGGAAAACAGCACGCACGAGAAATTCGTGCTCTCCATGAACCATTTCAAGGCTAAATCTTCCGGTAGTGACAATGGTGAGAGCACGCGTATTCAGAATGCCTCCTATCTTATTTCGAAACTGAATAACGTCACAAGCGATGATGATATTCTCATTATGGGCGATTTGAATGCCTACACGGACGAGACGCCTATCCAGAACCTGATTAATGCGGGTTATGAAGAGCAGTTGGTTCGCTTCGACCCCACGGCCTACACGTATATCTACAAAGGGACGAAAGGCATTCTGGACCACGCGATGGCGAATAGTACGATGGCGGGGCAAATCACAGGCGCACGCGTGTACCACATCAACACTGCCGGTGGATATAACTACAAATACTCCGACCACGATGCCGTGTTAGTGGGACTCAATTTAGGCAAACAGCAGCAGGGAGAGAACCTCGACGACGTCTCGACCACCGCTCCTGCACGCAAGGTTCTCCGAAACGGACAGTTATACATAGAGATAGACGGACAAACCTTCACGATCACCGGCATACGCATCCGATAATGACCACTTTCATCGTTCCCATATACAATGCCGAACGCTATCTGAGCGCCTGTCTGGATAGTCTGCTTGCGCAGACCGCCAAAGAGTTGCAGATCATCCTTGTGGATGACGGCAGTACGGACGGTTCGCTCGCTATCGCAAAGAGCTATACGGTCCGCGATCCGCGTGTGGAGCTCTACAGGCAGCCTCATGCCGGTCAGTCCGCGGCACGTAACTTAGGCCTCAAGCACGCGCATGGTGAGTATGTCGCTTTTGTAGATGCTGATGATACGATTGCACCGGACTGGTGTGAGAAACATGTAGAAGCCATTGAAGGGGTAGATTATGTTCAGAGTGGCAATCCACGTAATAGATATCAATATACTGTTGTTTGGAATCGTCTCTACCGCCGCGAAGCAATTACCGGCCTTTTGTTCCCCGAAGGGATGATTTACGAGGATGTATTATGGTCGGTGGACCTTTGGCTGAGCAAAGCGAGTTGCCGCGTCATTCGTTATAACGGCTACCACTACACAGCCAATCCGGAAAGCACCACAGCCCATTCGCACCCAGAGGCTCAGAAGTGCGTGCTGCAGGCTCTTCGCGCTAAACGAAAAGAGGCATCCATGCGAGGAAAATTCATTATTACATACACGATATGTCGATTAAAACTTCATTTTATACGCTCATGAGAAATAGAATTAACATCGTTCTATTGTTCTTAGTATTTTGCCTCATGCCCTTCTCATGTCTAATGGCAGGAGAAGCTCAGTATCAGGATATCAACTACACCTTTGACGAGAATCATATGACCGCAGAGGTGGCATTAAATCCTCGAGCAACAGGAGAAATCTTTATCCCGGAACAAATTCAAGTAGGTCAAAACTCGTATACTGTTGTGGGTATCAGCGACAAAGCCTTTAAAGGATGTAAAAATCTTACAGCTATTGTGCTACCGAAAACGCTAAAACAAGTATATCGTTCTGCCTTTGAAGGAACGGGGATTTACCTTAATAAAAGCAATTGGACCGAAGGCTGTCTGTGGATTGACAGCGTGCTGATTTCCACGGATAAAAATATCAAGCCGCGTTTTGTGGTGCCTGAAGGAACAAGACTTATAGCGGCCGGGGCCTTTCAAGGTAATAAGGTTATTCAGCGCGTAGAAATCCCCGCGTGCATCAACCGCATTGACCATGAGACTTTCCGCGATTGCAAGAACCTGCAGAAGATTGTCATTCCGCCCACTATTACCTCCATCGGTGAAGAAGCCTTCACGGGCAGCGGCATCGCGCTCAATGAGAATAAGTGGAAGAAAGGTGCACTCATTATCGATGATTGTCTGATTGCAACTAACAACGAGTTGCCCGCTAAATATATCTTCAAGAACAAGACTCCTATTCGTCTGATCGCTGAGCGAGCTTTTGCCAACAAAAAGAATCTCAAGAGCGTAGAGATACCAAATACCATTACGACCATACCTACTGCGGCATTCATGGGGTGCGAGAACCTGACGGATGTAGTGATTCCGGCGACCGTGAAGACTGTAGGCAATTTCGCATTCTACAACTGCGTTAAACTGCGCAATGCCAAACTTCCGACGGAACTGGAGCGACTCGGAGCCGGAGTTTTCTACGGCTGTGAAAACCTAACGGAACAAGTGCTGAGTGAGAAACTTCAATCAATCGAGAAGGCAGCCTTCTTTATGTGCCGCAGCATTAAGAAGATCACCTTCCCTGCGCGACTCAAGCGTATTGACGACGGAGCCTTTGCGGGTTGCAGCAGTTTAGAAGCTATTAACCTACCCTCCTCGCTCCAATACTTAGGAGAACAAGCTTTTGCAGGTTGTGCTGCGCTGCGTAGAGTAAGTATTCCGGAAGGAGTTAACTCGCTCTCCAAACAAGTCTTCCAAGGCTGCTCACATTTATACCGTATTGACTTACCAGAAGGACTATATGCCATCGGAGACGAAGCGCTCTCGGGGTGTATTGCCTTGGAGAACATCAATATTCCCAAGAGTACTTTCCGTATAGGAGTTCGCGCTTTTCACAACTGCCAGCAGTTACGTGAAATCCGACTCGTTGATCATATACATATGATTGAAGATGGAGCGTTCATGGAATGCAAGTTGCTGGAAGAGATCAAACTGCCTGCTTCTCTCAAGCTTCTATGCCGCGCGGCCTTTGCGCAATGTATCAGTTTGCGCAAGGTGCAGTTGAATAAAAACCTAAAGGAAATCGGCGATGGGGCATTCTGTCAATGTCGCAGTCTGCGTGAAGTGGAATGGAATGACTCACTACGCGTCATTGGTACAGAAGCTTTCTTGGAATGCAAATATCTGAAGACTCCGGTCTTTGATGCAAACGTTGAAATTAGAAAAAATGCCTTTAAAGGCTGTAAATAACTTTTTTATTAACTCTCAAATTCTAATTAATTATGACAAAGAAATTTATTTGCCCGATTTGTGGCTACGTACACGAAGGTACTGAAGCTCCTGAGCGTTGTCCGCAATGTAAACAAATCGTTGAATGGAAAGTTGCTTCTGACGACAAACTCAATTTCGTTTGCGAGCATGTGTTAGGTGTAGCAAAAGACGTAAAAGACCCGATCATTGCAGAAGGTCTGCGTGCACACTTCATGGGAGAATGCTCAGAAGTAGGCCAGTACTTGGCTATGGCTCGTCAAGCAGACCGTGAAGGTTATCCGGAGATCGCAGCTGCGTTCCGTCAATATGCATACGAAGAGGCGGATCACGCTTCCCGTTTTGCAGAATTGCTCGGTGAGATTGTTTGGGATACCAAGACAAACCTCGAGAAACGCATGATGGCTGAAGCAGGTGCTTGCGAAGATAAGTTCAAAATTGCTAAGCGCGCAAAAGAACTGGACCTCGACCCGATTCACGACTCCGTTCACGAGATGGCTCGTGACGAAGCTCGTCACGGTAAAGGTTTCGAAGGTCTTTACAAACGTTATTTTGGAAAATAACCAGCGTGTTATCTAATTATTCCTCCGCCAATGACTAAGCCGTCTTGATAGAAGACGATGGATTGACCGGGAGTAATACCCCAGACGGGAGCTGCAAATAAAAGGCAGTTCCCGTCTATCTTTTGTACCGGCACAGCTTGACTACGATAGCGGATTCGGGCAGAGATAGCAGTATCATTGACTGTACGAAGTGCACGCACTATCTGGTACTGCAGTTGTGTAGCAAAAAGGTCCTCATTCGTGCCGAGTGTCACGCGATTGGTGACTGCATCGATATGGGTAACGTAGGCCGGCTGACCAAGTGCGATACCAAGGCCTTTGCGTTGTCCTATGGTATAGTTAACAAAGCCTTCGTGCCGACCAAGCACATTTCCATGTGCATCAACATACTCACCCGCACGCACGCGTTCATTATAGTCGGGCACATTCGCGCGCAAGAAAGCACGGTAGTCATTATCGGGAATGAAACAAATCTCCTGACTCTCGCGTTTCTCTGCCAGTTTGATATAGCCGTGTTGACGTGCAATATCGCGTACCTGATCTTTAGTTAAGTCTCCTAAGGGGAAAATTGTTCGGCGCAATTGCTCTTCGGTCAGCATCCAAAGGAAATAGGTCTGGTCTTTCTTGGTATCTGCAGCTTGCGCCAGATATACATATCCATCACGTTCCTCAATGCGCGCATAGTGACCGGTTGCTATATAATCGCACTGGAATTCATCCGCCACGCGCACCAGTTCTCCCCATTTAATATGACTATTGCACAGCACACAGGGGTTCGGCGTTCGTCCGGACATATACTCGTCAATGAAATTACGAATGACGCATTGTTTAAAGGTATCTCGGAAGTCAACAATATGATGTTCGAAACCCATCTTCTGAGCATTGTGCTTTGCTTCCATTATGGATTCGATCGAACAGCATCCTTTCTCCTTGGCGAGACAAGACTCTTTGATGCTATCGAAGGTGCGGAAGGTTACACCAACCACCTCATAGCCCTGCTCCAACAGAAGCATAGCACTGACGGTAGAATCAATTCCGCCCGACATTCCTAATAACACCTTACCTTTTGCCATTATTGTTGCATATCAACGAGTTTTGTATAGAATCCACCCAAAGCGTATAATTCGTTGTGTGTACCACGCTCTACTATTCTACCTTCATGTACGACACATATTAAGTCTGCATGTTTGATGGTGGAAAGACGATGGGCTACCACGAGCGTTGTGCGGTCTTGCATGAGGTGTTCGAGGGCTTCCTGAACGAGTTTCTCAGACTCACTATCGAGCGCAGAGGTGGCTTCGTCTAAAATTAGAATGGGCGGGTTCTTAAGGATAGCACGGGCTATACTGAGTCGTTGGCGTTGCCCACCGGATAGACGACTACCTCGATCACCTATCATTGTCTCATAGCCTTCAGGCATCTCCTCAATAAACACGTGTGCATTGGCTATCTTAGCCGCTTGTTCCACTGCCTGCGGCCAGGTTAGACCATTCGGTGCGGGTTGCGTTGTATCCACTCCGAAGGTGATATTGTTATATACCGTATCATTGAAGAGAATCGGTTCTTGACACACGATGCCCATGATGGCACGCAGGTCACGCGTATTAAACCGACGAATGTTTACTCCATCCATGGTAATGGCACCCTCCTGCGGATCATAGAATCGCGGTATAAGATCCGTCAACGTCGTTTTACCACTACCGGACTGACCTACCAAAGCGATGGTCTTACCTTTCGGAATTGCCAACGAGATATCCGTAAGCACCTCTTTATCCTCCTGGTAGCGGAAGGAGACATGTTCGAAAGCAATCTGTTGCTCAAAACGGACAGGTTGCGGCACTGCGGGTTCGGGAATCTTCGTCTCGGTCTCCAAGATCGCATCGATGCGCTCCAATGAAGCCATTCCCTTGCGAATGCCGTATGAGGCTCTACTCAGGTCCTTCGCAGGATTGATGATAGAATAGAAGATTACCAGATAATAGATGAAGGTAGAGGCATCTATCATGGAGTGGTCTCCCAAAATAAGCAATCCACCAAACCACAGGATGACAGCTATCAGCGCTGTGCCCAAGAACTCCGAGAGCGGATGCGCCAAGTAATAACGACGATTGATACGATTAAAGGTAGCACGAGCCTCGTTGATGAGTCGATTGAAGCGTACGCGCAGTTTATCCTGCGCATTGAATCCTTTTACTACCCGCAGCCCGAGCAAGGTCTCATCAATAGACGACAGAATCTCTGCATTCTGTTCCTGGCCTTTCGTAGATGTGCGCTTAAGACTCCGTCCGATACGACCGATACAGAAGATCGCTATCGGCAGTAATACCAAGACGAAGAGCGTCAATTGCCAACTGATGACAAGCAAAGTCGTCATATAGATGATGATCATGATGGGGTTTTTAAAAAGGACGTCCAGCGCCGACATGATAGACGCTTCGACTTCTCCCACATCATTGGTCATACGGGATATCACATCTCCACGGCGTGCTTCGGTGAAATAGCCGATCGGCAACGAAAGCACTTTGTCGTACAAAGCTTTTCGTAAGTCGCGTAACACGCCCGTACGGATAGGAACCATGAAATAGTTGGCAAGCCAGGATGTGACACATTTAAGGCCGGTCATTCCCACTAAAAAGAGTCCTAACCAGAATAACACATACCCTGCGCCATGCACAGCTATCTGCTCGTTCAGCGCGCAATACATATTATTTCGAAGCGCATTGAGTGTCTCTTGCAACCCATTGACTGCCTCCATAGGGATGCGTGTTACCTCAATATCCGTCAATCCGAATAGAATACGGAGAACCGGGATGATTGCTGCGAACGAGAAGAGGGACAGCAAAGTAGATAACAGGTTAAAACCGATATTCAATGCCATCGAGCCCTTATAAGGCGGAACGAAACGTCGTATGAGTTTAATCCAGTCCATTTGTATTGATTAGTGGGTGTTCTTTCTGTTGTTTTCTGCTACATATTGGAGTATCTGTCGGTCAAAAGCAGCCTGCGGCGTATAGAAACGTATTGAGATCGGCAAGGCAATGAGACGTTTGTTCATCGCAGCCAGCCGCTCTACTAACGAGGTAATACGAAGACGCTGTATGTCTTTCTCAGTCGTCAGTACAAAATCAAAAGGCTTTGATTTTTCTACAATCGCGTCTATATCCTGTTCTGTATAGCGATGATGGTCCTCAAAAGCCATCAACTGCGCATGGGGGTAATGCGCCAAGACGTAGTCCATCATATAATGCGGATGCGCAATGCCACACAACACGAGCGGTGTGCCCTCTTGCTCCATCGGTGCATAGTTCAGTCCCGTAAAATGCAATAACTGATAGGTAGGAAGACGCAGGCGGTTGTCTACCACACGCATGTCTATCGGGCGTAAGTTATCCGGACACTTGGTTACTACGACGGCACTTGCTTTGAGAGCCTGTGAAGGTAGGTCGCGCAACCTTCCCCATGGTAACATATGATCGTCGATATATAAGCGGTCATAGGGTGTGAGTAACACGTACATGCCGCAACGGATAGCCCGATGCTGCATCGCATCATCCAGTACCACGACATCCAATTCGTTCACTTGGCGTTGCAACTGATGTACCCCTCGCACACGATTCTCGCAAACTGCAACAGGCACCTCGGGGAAAGCGCGATGCAGTTGCATGGCTTCATCGCCAATAGTATCAACAGTCGAAGCAGTGTCCGCCAAGAGGAAACCATGCGTACGACGCTTGTATCCGCGCGAGAGAATAGCCGGATGATAGCCATGCGCCAAGAGCAGGTGCACAATATAAGCTGTCATAGGCGTTTTTCCCGTTCCACCCATCGCAATGTTGCCCACACAGATTGTAGGCACCTCTACGGTAAACGAAGGGATGATACGCTGGTCAAACAGCAGATGACGAATCGCCACTCCTATCGTGTACAGCCAACTCAGCGGAATATAGAGAATGTTTCGCAACACCTTAGTATTAACGGATAATTACTTCATCCATCAGCGCCATAATACGCGGTTTGGAGCAGAAGGAACGAACCTTCATGATGAGGCGTTCTTCTTCGGTCGTGTTATCGAGCGACTTCAAGAAGGCATCGAACGGATCTACTTTCTCGGGATAGTAAGCTAACTGATATTGACCGAGTCCGGCAAGTTCAACGGCCTTAGCAATGGCATCATCGATATTTCCGAGTTCGTCTACGATACCAATCTCTACGCCTTTCGCACCTAACCATACACGTCCTTCGCCAATGGCTTTGATCTCATCCTGGGTCATATGACGACCTTCGGCACAACGGCTGGTGAACAGGTCATATCCGCGTTCTACCATAGTCTGCATTAACTGATGCTCCTCCGGGCTCATACCCTTAAAGAACATATTGGTCTCCAGATCCGAGTGTTTGTTGGTAGAGATACCATCGATATCCAAACCGATCTTATCGCGCAGTTTAGCTACATTAGGTACTGTACCAAAGATACCGATAGAACCGGTGAGCGTAGTGGGTTCTGCATAGATATAATCCGCGCCGCAGGAAATGTAATACCCCCCTGAAGCAGCCATACCGCCCATAGACACCACTACCGGTTTACCATCCGCTTTGAAGTTCTGCACCGCACGCCAGATTGCTTCGCTTGCATCCGCAGAACCACCCGGACTGTTCACGCGCAGTACCAAAGCCTTGACATCCTCGTTTTTAGCAATTTTCTTTATTGTCTTTATAACATCCTTGGATACGATACCATCGTTACCCTCTTCGTAAATCTCTCCGTCCAAATAGAGCACAGCCACTTTATCTATGGCGCGAGAGGGAAGACGTTGTACTTGTGCCAATTGCGCGGTTGTAAGGGTCTTATAGTCTTTCGTGCCGGTATAGATACGCAGCAGAGAATCTATGTCCTGCACATATATGAGCGTATCCACCAAACCTGCTTCTACCGGTGCGTTCGGAGCCTGCAAACCCATGTAACGGTCTGCCATTTCATCCAATTGCGCCTCATCAATGCCACGAGAAACACTGACCGCAGCTTTATACTCCGACCATATTCCGCTCAGATATTGTTGTGTCTGTAACTTATCGGCCTCGGACATCGACGTACGGAAGTACGGCTCAACGGCTGATTTAAAAGTACCTACTTTCAGGATCTGCATCTCTACGCCGATTTTCTCCATCACACGAGTGAAGTACATCTTCTGCGCTGATAGACCATTCCATGCTACTGATCCAGTCGGATCCATGCAGATACGGTCTGCCACAGAAGCGATGTAATAACTAGTCTGGCCAAAATTCTTAGCCGAAGCAATCACCCATTTACCGCTGCTCTTGAAGTCCAGCAGCGCATCACGGATAGCCTTGGCTTGTGCGGGAGTTGCACTCAATTGCGCATTATCCAGCCATATTCCTAAGACACGTTCATCGTTCTTAGCCAAGCGGATATTACTCAGGATATCATCCAACCCTACCGTCTCTTCTTCTGCATAATTACCATAGGGCAACGAACTGAACAGCGCGGCAAAAGGATTCTCCTCCTGCCCCTGCTCCACTAAGTTTCCTTGCAGTTGCAGACGATAAACCGTCTTGTCCTCCAGTGTAACCGGAGACGAACTGAAAGTACTACCCATAATCCATCCTAAGATGGCACTACAGAGAAAATACACGGCAAAGAAAATCAAACAGCCGCCTAAACAACCCATCTTACGGCGAGGACGCTTTTGAGTTTGTTGCCCTTGCTCTTGTTGTTCTTGCCGTTCGTCTTTCTCTTCTTCTTGTTTACATTTACAGAATAACATAGTTGTAAAAAATTATAATTTCAAATTAAAACTCATTCGATGATAAGGTGTCGGTCCGAATTGCTTCAGTGCGACATAGTGTTCAGCCGTAGGATACCCTTTATTGTTAGCCCATCCATATTGCGGATACTCAGCATCCAGCCGCAGCATATAATCATCCCGATAGGTCTTTGCCAACACACTTGCAGCAGCAATCGACATATACGTAGCATCGCCATGCACGACTGTATGCGCAGGGATCTCAAGCAGTTCTCCTTCGGGCACATAGGGTTTCCATTTATTGCCGTCCACCAAAATGTGCTGCGGTCGCACACTCAGTTTATCCAAAGCTCGCTGCATTCCCAGTATGGAACATTGCAGTATATTGCGTTCGTCAATCTCTTTGGCACTCACCTCCACAACGGCCCAACTAACGGCTTCCCGTTCAATAACTGAGCGTAGGGCGTAGCGCTGTTTGTCCGTTAACTGCTTAGAGTCATTCAGCCATGCAAATTCGGACACCTGCTCCACTCTATTCGGATCCAATATGACCGCAGCGCAGAACACACTCCCTGCTAACGGGCCTCTGCCCGCTTCATCACACCCGGCCTCAAGCAGCCCTTTTATCATTTGCGTCTTCAGCATCTTTGATTCTACTTAGAACGGATATCCAATTGCAAAATGGAAATTCATATCGTCTTTCCATCCTAATCCATTGGCGGCTGTACGCCATTGCTTACCTTCTAAGATACGACTCGGGTCGTGGAGTTTCACACCAAAGTCCACACGGAAGATAAGAATGGAGAGGTCGAAACGAACTCCGACACCGTAACTCCAAGCGATTTGTTTGTAGAACTGATTCCAGAGGAATACGCCGCCCGGCTGGTCTTCATAATTATATATCGTCCAAATATTTCCAGCATCGAGGAAAGCAGCTAACTCTAAGAACTTAAGCACTTTAAAACGATACTCAAGGTTCAAATCCAGTTTTATATCTCCGGCTTGCTTGTCATATACAAACGCGCTTCCATTTCCGCGGAAGAGACCCGGGCCTAATGTTCGAGCTTGCCATCCACGAACACTATTCGCTCCTCCGGCGAAGTAGCGTTTCTCAAACGGAATGACACCCGCATTCAAGTACGGCACAGCTACACCAAGCCCAATATGACCAACTAAATGATGGTTCGGTGTGATCACTCCGTGATACGTGAAATTGATATCGCCCTTGGCATATTGAGAGAACGGAATTTTCCAAAGTACGTATGAGCCATCCTCGTTCTTGGGGAAGTTGGCTATCTTACTCAACGCGTACAAGAAATTACCCGCCGTCTCAACGCGAAAGGCAAACTGCGAATAGGACTTATTGGGGTTACGGCGGTCAAAGGAAGAATATGAAAGCGTATAATTCCAGTCCAAGATGAAATGGTCTTCATAACTGGCTTTGAGCACGGAAGACTTATCGATGAAGTCGCTTTTAAACTGGTCTGACATCCATGGCAGGTAGATATAGTTGATATCCACCAGTCCAAAGTGATGGGTCCATTTACTACCCGGTCGACGAGGAATAAAATACCCAAGACCGGCATTAGCTATCGTACGTGTGTATTCCTCCGGTCGCTGCTGGTAGTTATAGGCTACGTTCACCTTCACGTTGGAGGGGAAGAGCAATGAGGCTTCTGCTTTCGCTTCTATCGCGCGCCCGCCATTCGCACGCCATTCATACGAAGCACGCACACCGACATCCAGCACTTCTGCGCCCTTGAAGATATTCTTGTTCGTATAATTCACACCAGCTGCCACACCCCAATCTCCTGCGCTATAGGTACCTTCCAACTCCGCTGCTACAGAATGCTGTCTGCCCTTAGCGATAGCCACGGTACAATCCAATAGCGAGTCCTTCAGAGGCGTGAACGAGATGTCGATATACTTCACAGGCGCTAAGGCGTTCATGCGCGCGTACGTTCGTTCCACGCGCCAGTCCGCATACATATCGCCGTCATGCAAATGACACGCACGCTCAATGGCTTTTTTGCGAAGGAAGGGTTTATCTAATTGGAACTCCACGTGCCGGATCGTATAACGCGTCAACATGCGCTGGAGCGACTCGGCATCCAAGTGCTTCACATACGGCGCAAGGTGGATACGAACGGATACTTCGTGTCGGTTGTAGGAACTATCCGCTGTAAACTCCAGCATTGATTTCTCGAAGTAGAAATAGCCCCTATTACGCATTACGGTGGTAATCCGGTCGCGCTCCGCATCCAAGGTCTCGGTACTAAACTGTTCCCCTGCATGTACCAGGCAATTCTCATCAGAAGCGATTTTGCTCACTTGCGCAATGTCGATATCCACTTCATAATTGCAAATCGTATAGGGCTTATGGGCTGTTACCAAATAGGTCAGGTTCACCTTACGGTTCTTCACCACTTTGATGGTATCAACCTCCGCTTGGAAATACCCCATATTATTCATCTGCTGCCTCAGCTGCTGCATGCTGACCTTCGTTAATGACTCGTCGTATATCACAGGCGCTTCACCCATCTTAAAGGCATTATGTGCCAGCCGTTTATTGGACGCGGTCGTCGTATCCAGAGGGGCGGTGTTGTAAATATGTAGCTGCAGTTTCCAGAATCCCAATATCTCCGTATTCTGCTTCTGCCTTAGATAATTGCTCAACTTACCGGTAGCCACCGTCTTATCGTCCACACATTTCACACGGGCTTTATTCAGCAGACATTGATCCTGCGGCACGAACTTCGTCGTATTGCAAGCCGAAAATATAAAGGCAATAACGATCGCCAACGACGCGATCATCCATCCTCTTATTCCATATGTCCGCATTACCCGTAACATAATTAGCGTGCAAAAGTACTAAAAAATTTGCATATACGCAAGTTTTTTGCTAATTTTGTAGCCGATTTCGAAGATATTATGGAAAAATTGACAAAATCGCAGATCAAACTTGTAAAAAGTTTGCAGCAAAAAAAGTTCCGGGACGAGTTGGGTCTCTTTGTAGCAGAAGGCGATAAATGTGTAGAAGAATTGCGCAAATCGTTCGAACTCGTTCACCTCTATCGAGAAGGCGACAATGCCTCGCACACGGAGATTGAGCAGATGAGCGGCTTAAAAACGCCACAGGGTGTAGTGGGTGTTTTCAAGAAAAAATCCGATTGTTCGAAGAGTTCCGAGTATTCCGACCTAACGTTAGCGTTAGACGGCATCCAGGATCCGGGAAATTTAGGAACGATTATACGTACCTGCGATTGGTTTGGAGTGCATGATATTGTATGTTCGAAAGACACCGCCGACTGTTATAACCCGAAGGTGGTACAAGCAACTATGGGTGCACTCTGTCGCGTTCGCATCCACTACGTGGATTTGAAAGAATGGCTTGCCGCGCAAGAATGTCCGATTATCGGTACGCTTCTCGAAGGCGGCAATATGTATGAAAGTCCACTTCCGAAAACAGGTATCATCGTAATGGGTAATGAAGGAAATGGGATATCACAAGAGGTGAGGAAGTTGATAACCCACCCCGTTCGTATTCCGAGTTATCCAAAAGAAAAGGCCTCCGATGTCATCGAAAGCCTCAACGTAGCGATTGCAACCGCTATTGTCTTAGCGGAATTTCGCAGGTAAGATTATTCTCCACGAGGACGGTTATGTCCCGTTTCAATCTCATCCGACGGCTCAATCACGGTAACACGCGGGCTATCGAGATAAGCTGCATCTTTCTTTAAATATGCCCAGACGATAAGCAGCGCCAAGAGGAGTATTCCTGTGATCACCAGCACAATGATCTCCAGGATTTTGGTAGCTTTGAGGATCGGAGCTTCGCTCTTCTGATGAATACGCTCGAAGACAGTATGAATAGTAACAGGTATGCCTTCTGCTTTCATCTCTTCGATATTGGCATCGATACTCTTGCTGAAAGACGTTACATATTGGATATACGCACCTGCACCGATGAGACGCACCACAAGACGCGCATTCGGTGCATCGTCTATATAGGAGTCCAGCATCTTGGTATCCTTCAGAATATTCTGAATATCCTCTGTAGGAAGTTCCTTATTGATATAGTCCGGATTAATCTGGTTAATATGCTCCTCCATGCCTGCGATACCTGTTTCGATGAGTTTATCGGCACTGGATGGAATACGCGCCGCGAGGATAAAGAGTCCCTCGCAGAGAATCAGTCCGATGATGGCAATAGCAATCAGCCATGGCTTATACGAAGAGGACATCGGCGCAATTAAGAACCATATAAACAGGATAAATAACGCCGGAACGAGCAGCGCAAAAAGGACAACGAGGAAAGTACTCATATTAGGAATAATTTGAGGATTAAATATTGGGGTTCACGTAAACGGTGTGTTTGCGCGGCCGACAGTTCTTGCGCAATTGCTTGATGAACGGTTGCCGCAAGTGCTTGAGTTCTCTATAGCGCTCGGGACAATGCATGTCTTCAAGAACAATCTTCGTCAAGAGTCTTCCGCACGGAGCATGCATAAACTCCGTGAAGGTATCGGGGCGGAACTGCTCGGCATTGCGTTGTATGAGCAGGTCGTATTTGCGTTTCTTATCCTTCCAGGACGCAAAGATGCCATGAGCCCCTTTGAGACAAGGAATAGCGACGATAGCCTGCGGAAGCAAGAGCCACCACGAGATACGGTAACCCGGTAAAAGCATAATGCCTATCCCCACCAAAAGGAGGAGAAAGGCATATGCATTGAGATACATAAATCTCGGAAAAGTCGAGATCGGGTGTCTCATGAATTACTGTGCTGCGCTAATAGCTTTGTAGAAAGCATCAACGATCTTCTGAGCCTCAGTTTCCTCAGTTACAGGAAGGAGAACAGAAGTACGCTGTGTGAATGCATCGTAGTACAGGTTGAAAGCAGGGCAGAAGCATCCGCAGAAGGAACCTTCCTTGGTGTAACCTACCTCTTTCACACTGCTCGGCAATACATACTTCACATTCTTAGCTACGTGGAATACCCAGCAAGCTTTGAAGTCAACGATTTCAACAACGCGCTTGTCGGTAATTACGATGTAACCCTCACGTTTGCTACCCGTAATGAGAGCAAGCAGTTTGCGGATTTGACCAATCAGTTTAGCGATGGGGTTCTGGCTGGTAGCCCACATTTCAGCTTCCAACTCAATGACTAATTTCTCACCCTCGTTCAGAATGAGACCAGATTTTAATTGATCTGCCATAATGATAATAGAGATTAAAAGTTATATATAGCCCCTACTTCCTTTCACGGCGTTTCGGGAACTTTCCGTTTATGCCGCAAAGATACCATAAATTTTTCAAATACACAAATTTTATGTCATTTATTTTCGAAAAAAGTGCATTTTGTGTCGATTTGAAAACATTTTAGTATGCATTCATCTGCTTTTTGACAGTTTCGTTGATGAAATCGGCGAACTCCTGAATGGTCATTTGTCCCTTCTCTTCCGCACCTTGTTGACGAACCGAGACAAGACCTTGTTCCGCCTCTTTCTCACCGACGATAAGCATGTACGGAATACGTTTCAATTCGTTGTCGCGAATCTTACGGCCAAGTTTCTCATTGCGGTCATCTACAATGACACGTACATCCTGTTGCTCGAGAATCTCTTTGACTTTCCAAGCGTACTCGTTCGATTTCTCGGAGATCGGCAGAACGACAGCCTGATCGGGGGTCAGCCACAAGGGGAACTTACCGGCAGTATGCTCAATGAGCACAGCCACGAAACGCTCCATCGAACCGAACGGCGCACGGTGAATCATCACCGGACGATGTTTCTGGTTGTCTTCACCGGTATATTCGAGTTCAAAACGCTCCGGCAGGTTGTAGTCCACCTGAATGGTACCGAGTTGCCAACGGCGACCGAGGGCGTCTTTTACCATGAAGTCCAACTTCGGACCGTAGAAAGCAGCCTCTCCGGTCTCTTCTCGTGCCGGCAGGTTCATTTCCTTACATGCCTCGCGAATCGCGTTCTCTGCGTGTTCCCAGATCTCATCGGAACCGACGTATTTCTCGTGGTTGTTCGGGTCGCGAAGGGATATCTGCGCTTCATAGTTCTCGAAGTTGAGGGCTTTGAAGATGATATTGATGATCTCCATGACGCGGATGAACTCCTGCTTTACTTGGTCCTGACGGCAGAAGATATGGGCATCGTCTTGGGTAAAGGAGCGCACACGCGTCAAGCCGTGCAGCTCGCCGCTCTGCTCGTAGCGATAGACGGTACCAAACTCCGCGCAGCGGAACGGCAGGTCTTTGTAGGAATGCGGGCTGTTCTTGTAGATCGCGCAGTGGTGAGGGCAGTTCATCGGCTTGAGCATATAGACCTCGCCTTCCTCCGGCGTCGTGATCGGCTGGAAGGAGTCCTTGCCGTAGTGATCCCAGTGACCGGAAGTCATATACAGCTGTTTGGAGCCGATATGCGGGGTGATCACCTGCTGGTAGCCGTACCGCTTCTGGATTTTCTTGAGGAAATCTTCGAGGCGGAGACGCAGAGCAGTTCCCTTCGGCAGCCAAATAGGCAGACCTTTTCCAACCATATCAGAGAACATAAAGAGTTCCAGTTCTTTTCCGATCTTACGGTGGTCTCGTTTCTTCGCTTCTTCGAGCAGGGCGAGGTATTCATCCAACATCGCTTTCTTGGGGAAGGAGATACCATAGATACGGGTCATCATCGGTCGTTTTTCATCACCACGCCAATAAGCGGCAGAGCAAGAGAGCACTTTCACTGCCTTGATGGGCTCGGTCGAGAGCAAGTGCGGACCGCGGCATAGGTCGGTGAAGTTACCTTGCGTATAGGTGGAGATATGTCCGTCTTCGAGCTCCGAAATCAGTTCGCATTTATACGTCTGACCCTTGTCCCCGAAGGCTTTGAGCGCATCGGCTTTGGCGATAGACTTCTTGACGAGCGATTCTTTACGCGCACGAAGCTCCATCATTTTATTCTCGATGGCGGCAAAGCACGTATCGTTGATGACCACACCCTCAGGCGGCATCACGTCGTAATAGAAACCGTTTTCGATGGCAGGACCGATACCGAATTGGATACCCGGATAGAGTTCCTGCAGTGCCTCGGCCATCAAGTGAGAAGAAGTATGCCAGAAAGCATGTTTTGCCTCCGCATCCTCCCACTTATGGAGCTTGATAGCGGCGTCTTGCTCGATAGGTTGGTTGAGCTCAACTATTTGATCATTAACTGATGCGCAAAGGACATCTTGCGCTAAACGAGAGCTGATTGACTCAGCAATTTGGAGCGGCGTGATACCGCTCTCGAACTCACGGACAGAAGCGTCCGGAAATGTAATTTTAATCATACTTTAATAAACCTACAAATGTTTACGGTTTGGGGCGCACAACTGCCCTTTCACCAAAATCGGGCACAAAGGTACAACAAATTTTGCATATACGCAAATAAAATACGATTTTTGGTATAAAATTTGCACATATAAAAAAAAAGCAGTACTTTTGCAGCGCAAATCGGCTAAAAGCCGAAACGGGATATAAAATGCTAACCCAAAGTGTTATGAAAAAATATCTTTTTATCTGCCTGTTGGCAGTGCTGGCTGTGGGTTTCACGTCCTGCGAATCGGAGAACGTACCGAAGCACAAACGCACAATTGATTTAGTTGTGAAACAGAGTGCATGGGACTTCGATCAATCGGTCAATATGTTTTATTGCCACTTCGATGTACCGGAGTTAACAGCTCGTGCGTACAACTATGGCGAGGTGAGTATCAACCGCGAGTACAACAGCGGCACGTCGAATGCGTATCAGGTGGCATTGCCGGAGACGACCTATCTTTCGGAAGATTTGGATGATGGGAATGGCGGGACTACTCCCTATTACTACCAGCAGCACATTGACTATACCTATGGCATCGGTTTCGTAGAGATCTTCTGTAAGATCTCGGATTTCTACTACGAAGGTTTCACTCCGGATGCTATGGTATTCCGAATGCAGCTCACTTATTAACGATTGTCCATCAACAAACCGATTTATATACTGGGTCCTTGTGCGGCGGAGAGCCGTGAACAAGTATTGCTCACCGCGAGTCAGTTGAAAGACGCTTGCGGTGAGATACCGTTTATATATCGCGCGGGCGCATGGAAACCGCGCACGAGCCCGCACACGTTTCAAGGTGTAGGCGAAGAAGGTTTGGTATGGTTGCAGGAAGTGAAACAGCGTTTGGGGTTGCCTGTAGCGACCGAAGTGGCCACACCGGAACATGTAACCAAAGCGCTGGAGGCGGGAATGGACTATCTGTGGATCGGAGCGAGGTCGTCTGCCAATCCACTTGCTGTGCAAGCGATAGCAGACGCCATTGTAGATTGGGAATTGGTGAATGGAAATTTTAAAGGGATTCTGATCAAAAATCCGGTGAATGCCGATGCGGGTTTGTGGATCGGGAATATCGAGCGGTTGGAAAAGACGGGAGTGCCGGTGATAGCCGTGCATCGCGGCTGTAACCATCAG
>SAMEA3663084__coassemble_236_pt1 | contig 19717 bp, 18 predicted proteins | sample SAMEA3663084__metabat2_low_PE_028 | metagenome-assembled genome bin SAMEA3663084 (sample SAMEA3663084) | pig gut metagenome | biome: pig gut; feature: pig-associated habitat; material: faeces | place: France | collected 2012 | reverse complement strand
AGCCGAGGCGGAGGAGGTTCCTACGGAGGCGGCAGTCGCAGTGACGGCGGTGGCTCCAGCCGAGGAGGCGGTAGCGTTAGACGCTAAGCATAATTGCTAACAATAAAAAAAGGTGGTCATCCGACCATCTTTTTTTATTAAATAGAGTTCCCGAAAATCTGCCGAACGCTTAGTGTGCTGCCAGCATATTAGCCGGATCGAGGAGTTGATCGAGTTGTTCTTTACTCATCAATTCGTGCTCGAGCACTAAGTTATATACGCTCTTGCCGGTCTCCAAGGCCTCTTTCGCGATCTTGGTTGAGGCTTTATAGCCGATGACGGGGTTCAGCGCGGTGACGATACCGATGGAGTGCTTAACGGTTTCTAAGTTATGCTCACGGTTGATGGTGATGCCATCGATACACTTCGTGCGCAGGATCTTCATCACGTTCTGCAACCAGGTGATGGATTCGAAGATACACTCGGTGATGATCGGTTCCATCACGTTGAGTTGCAACTGACCTGCCTCGGCAGCAAAGGTCACAGCGGTGTCGTTGCCGATCACTTTGAAGCAAACCTGGTTCGTTACTTCCGGAATAACAGGGTTCACCTTGCCCGGCATGATGGAACTACCCGGAGCCATCGGCGGCAGGTTGATCTCATGCAAGCCGCAACGAGGACCGGAAGCCATCAGACGCAGGTCATTACACATCTTACTCAGTTTAACAGCCAAGCGCTTGAGCGAAGCGGAATAGCTGACATACGCACCCGTATCAGGAGTAGCCTCAATCAGGTCGCTGGCTAAAACGAACGGCTCGCCGGTCAGTTCGCACATCTTCTTGATGCACAACTCTGCATAGCCTGCAGCGGCATTCAAGCCCGTACCGATAGCCGTACCTCCCATGTTAATCTCATAGAGCAGCGTTACGTTACGTTCAAGGTTCGTGATCTCCTCTTCGAGGTTGTTGGCGAACGCATGGAACTCCTGTCCGCTCGTCATAGGTACAGCATCCTGCAACTGGGTACGACCCATCTTGATGGAGTCGCTGAACTCATCGCCTTTCTTACGGAGCGAATCAATAAGCTGTTTCAGTTCGGCCTCCATACTCCGGTTCATACGGATGAACGCATAGCGGAAAGCAGAGGGGTAGGCGTCATTGGTACTCTGCGCGCAGTTGACATGGTCGTTCGGCGAGCAGTATTGGTATTCGCCGCGACCGTGACCCATGAGTTCCAGTGCACGGTTAGCAATCACTTCGTTGGCGTTCATGTTAATCGTTGTTCCGGCACCTCCTTGAACCATGTCGGTGGGGAACTGGTCATGCATCTTACCATCAATCAGTTCGCGGCAAGCCTGTGCAATAGCGGCGTAGATCTCATCGTTGATGACGCCTAACTCATGGTTGGCTTCTACGGCGGCTAATTTGATATAGGCCATAGCGATGATGTACTCCGGAAAATCAGACATCTTCAGGTTCGAAACCTTGTAGTTATTGATTCCGCGTTGTGTTTGTACACCGTAGTACGCCTCTAAGGGTACTTCCAGTTCACCTAACAGGTCCGACTCCAAGCGTACCTGATGAACTTTGTCTGAATTTAAAAATGATTTGCCCATGATATTATAGTTTATTTAAAAATATTCATTAAAAATAATCATTAATCATTAATCATTAATCATTAATCATTATTCATTATTCATTATTCATTATTCATTAATGACTTAACGAACTCTACGCGATTGAAGACCTGCAAATCCGTCATCTGCTCGCCAAGACCGATATAACGAACAGGAATCTTAAACTGGTCGCTGATACCAATCACGACACCACCTTTGGCCGTGCCGTCTAACTTTGTAATAGCCAGGGAAGAAACCTGGGTGGCGGCGGTGAACTGACGAGCCTGCTCGAAGGCATTCTGCCCTGTACTGCCGTCCAGCACCAACATCACGTCGTGCGGTGCGTCGGGCACCACTTTCTGCATCACGTTCTTGATCTTCGTCAACTCGTTCATCAAGTTGATCTTGTTATGCAGACGTCCGGCGGTGTCGATCAGTACCACATCCGCGTCGTTTGCTTTGGCGGACTGCAAGGTGTCGTAAGCCACCGAAGCGGGGTCTGAACCCTGTTGCTGCTTGATCACCGGCACTCCTACGCGTTCACCCCAGATACATAACTGCTCTACGGCTGCTGCGCGGAACGTGTCCGCTGCACCTAAATACACCTTCTTCCCCGCCGCTTTGTATTGGTATGCCAACTTTCCGATGGTAGTGGTCTTACCTACGCCGTTCACACCCACCACCATCACCACGTAGGGCTTAACTGGCAGCGGAGCGGAGAAATCAGGTACGTCGGCTACGTTGTTCTCTTGCAGTAACGAAGCGATCTCGTCCACCAGCAGGGCGTTCAGTTCGCTCGTATTCACATATTTATCGCGTTTCACACGCTCTTGTACACGCTCGATGATCCGCAGGGTGGTCTCCACACCTACGTCGGAAGTGATCAATGCTTCCTCTAAGTTATCCAGCACATCGTCGTCAATAGTGGACTTACCCGCTATGGCGCGACCGATCTTACTGAGTACCGACTCTTTGCTCTTCTCCAGACCTCTGTCGAGTGTCTCTTTCTTCTCTTTGTTAAATAATCCAAAAAATCCCATATCTTTTTACACCTTACACTTTACACTTTTAACTCGCATTTTTTTGTAGTCCCGTCGCGCTTCGAGAACGGCTTTGGCGCTTCCTTTCTTGCCCTGCAGCAGGAAATGCAGCGCCGCTACATAATCCAATACGCAGCGTATCGCCAGCACGCACCAAGGGAAGCGCCGGTTCTTATAGATCATCACGAGATTATTGCGGAAATTGAGGTACGTCTTCCGGGGATTGTCGTAACTCAGACTCCCGCCGCCCAAGTGATACACAGTACTCTGCGGCACGCAGGCCAATTTCCATTTCTTATTGCGCATCCGCCAGCAAAGGTCGATCTCTTCCATATGAGCGAAGAACGAAGCGTCCAAGCCGCCTAACTCCTTATATACTTGCGTACGCACGCACATACAAGCGCCCGTGGTCCAATCCACCTCGGCGATCGTATCGTATTGTCCTTTATCTTTCTCTACGCGTCCCCATTTACGACCCCTGCAGGACGGATAGCCTAACCAACTGAGGTATCCTCCGGCAGCACCGGCGTACTCAAAATACGCTTTGTCTCGCCAACTGCGGATCTTCGGCTGCACGGCTGCCACCTCCGGGTGCGCATCCATATAGTCGAGTAGGGGAGTAAGCCATCCTTCCGGTGTCTCCACATCCGAATTGAGCAGCACCACATATTCGCTGTCCACCTGCTCTATGGCGCGGTTATACCCCTCGGCAAATCCGTAGTTCTGATCCAGCACGATGGTCTTCACGCTCGGAAACTCCTTGCTCAGCACCGCCAGACTCTCATCCGTACTGCCGTTGTCCGCCACGATCAATTCGACGTCTCTACTCTCGACTAACGACTTCACCACCGACGGCAGATACGTCCGAAGCATCTCTGCGCCATTCCAGTTTAATATGATTACATTACATTTCATTGTTTACGATACGCAAATCGGTTGTGGCTCCAAAGCCATAGTTCGGGCTGCTCCAGGATATTCTGCTCCAGCGCCTTGGCGTACGCCCGTGTGATCTCGCCTTCGGCCGTCTTACCCGGCTCAGCCGCCAGCACCCGAAACGCGCAGCGGTAATACCCTCTCTTCTCGCGCGTGATATAGGCATAGAACACCGGATAGCCGAATCGTTTGCCGAGCATCTCGCCGCCGTCCAAGAATCCTGTCTCGTGATGCAGAAAATCCACCCACGTGCGCGTTACTTCCGGTCGCGGCTTCTGGTCGCTTATCAAGCCAATGGTCACGGGTTTCCCCTCATGACGGTATTTTACCAACTCGCGTAATATCCGCTGTTTCTCGACACAAACCCCTCCGCGTTTGCTGCGAATGGCGTTCATCAGTTTGTCCGCACTGCTATTCTTTTGCTTTCGATATACATTTACTTCCGTTACGCCCGGGCTCACCCACTGCTGCACGGACGCCATCCATTCCCAGTTGCCTAAGTGCGCTAACATGAATATCCCGCCTCCGGCGGCGTCCACCAGGCGGTTCACTTCATCCATGGGGTCGAACTGCACCCGCTCCCGCATCTCCTCGTCGGAACAACGATAGCCGTAGATACTCTCCACGATCGTATAGCAGAACTGGTGATAGAACCCCTTGGCCATCGCCTTGCGCTCCGACGGACGCTTTTCCGGAAAACACTCGGCGATATTTTTTGCTACCACCCGCCTCCGATAACGTACGAGGTAGTACATCGTCGGATAGAGGATCCAATCGGCGAACCAATAATGCACGCCTAAAGGAATTCTACTTAGAATAGAGGCACAAGAAAGTAGCATATATAACTTAAAGCGGTTACAATCGGAGCCGCTAATAAGATACTGTCAAATCGGTCTAATACCCCGCCGTGTCCGGGAAGGAAGTTTCCGGAGTCTTTCACGCCTATTGCCCGTTTCATGAGGCTCTCCATCAGGTCGCCTAACGTACCGAAGGCACTCACCAAAAAGCCGAAGAGCGCAGCTATCAGCTTACCGTACTGACCTACCACGATCTCGTCGAACCAGCCGAAGCGGTGGAGGAGGAAGGCAGCGCCTATCGTAAAGGCAAAGCCGCCAAACAGACCCTCCCAACTCTTCTTGGGACTCACGTGAGGTATCATTTTATGATTCCCGTTCTTGCGTTTTGCCGTCAGACTACCTACGCAGTAAGCACCCGTATCGTTCACCCAAATCAGCACAAACAGCGCTAACAGCAACCATTTATCCAAGAAATAGAGCAGCATCAGCGTCGCCAAGGGTAGGGCAATCATCACTTGAGAAATCAAGAAATTACCCCAACTCTTCAGCGGGTCGCCCGAGTGGTTCCATATCTCATCCAGCAGCGTAATCACTACGATCGGCAAATACGCGATACTCATGATAAACCCGATGGAAAAATACTCCCGCTCCTCTTCCGGATTGCGCCAGGCGAAGCAGAACACCACCAGCCAAAGAGCGATGGTGGCCAATAGCGAGAACATCCGCAGCGCACGAGGCGACTGCATCAAGCGGTTAAACTCATCGATTGCCAACAGGCAGATGATAAAGAATAAACCGCAACATACGTAGGGATTCCAAAGGATAGAACCCACAACGCATCCTACGAATACTGCGCCGCTAAGGCTTCGTTTAACTAATTCCGTCATATTTTCTTCCAAATTCGGGCACAAAAGTACAAAAAATATTGCATATATGCAAATTTTTATGGATTTTTTTTAATTCGTCCTTATTAGTCACTATTTTTTTCGAAATTGTCATTGTGTATATGCGCTAAATGCAGTATTTTTGCACCCGAATTTTGTAAAAAAAAATTTTCATGTAATTGGGGACTCTCGCAACTGTGAAGCTGCGGGAGTTTATTGTTGTACCCTTGCAGCCGCATTTCGGATTGAAACGCTGCGTCGGTTCTCCAAGACGTTAAACAGGAGGACAAGCATTATAACAAGATCATTTGAGAGTACCGTTTTAGTACCGAAATAGAACCGTCATTCCCAAACGAGTCCCGAAATTTGAGACTCGTTTTTTTTATGCCTATCTTTGCACCAAAATTCGAAGAATATAGAGGGTCGGGGGTGACAGGGTGACGGGGTGACACCCTTTTCCTAAAACTATACACACCCACGCGTGTGTGAGATATATAAACAAGGGTGTCACCCCGTCACCCTGTCACCCTATACAGCCGGATTAAAGTCTGGCGGAATGGACAAAATAAAAGCCGGCATTCAATGCCGGGGAATGGACATACGGAAAGGACGGGACGTAGATGTCCGTAATGGTCGCGAGATGGTCGCGGGATTGAACCGTAAAAGGGAAGACCCTACCTCTCCATAGAGGGGGAAGAACACCGGCATCCGATGCCGGGGAAAAGACATACGAAAAGGCCGGATAGCATCCGGCAGAATAGAAACAGGGGCCGAGATACAGTGAGGGGCACAGAACAAAGGAAAGCCGGCATCCGATGCCGGAGAAAAGAAGAAAGAAACCCGTGGAATACCGCGGGGAACAGAACAGAGTAATAAACCATTAAATGAAAGGAAAGAAGAAAATGACCAACCACACAGGAATCAGGTGATTTGAGTCCGTATTGCCTCCGAGATTACTCTGAGATGAGTCTTTCTTGAGTCCGATAACATGTTTTTAAACCACTATAAATCAATTGGTTATAAAAGCAGAAAAAATGCAATGGTGTGAAGCAAGGCGGCAAGTGCACCAAGGCTAATGAGCCGTGTATTGTTCCTACGGAACAGTTAGAGTTGCGTCAAAAAAAGGACGACCTTCGGGCCGTCCTTTCTTGTTTTATTGCTCGAGCGGGAGCTCTGCTTGAGGCTCAGCCTCCGGAGCAGGAGCCGCCGTCTCAGTGGCTTGGATAGAGGGCTTCGAATCGTTCTTCGACACTTTGCCTTTTACGAAACCAACCGATACAATGCTGAGGAAAACGATGATCGCAATGAGCGTCCAGGTAGCCTTCTCCAGGAAGTCCGCCGTCTTGGGAGCACCCATCACTTGGTTTCCGCTCGCAAAACCGGCAGCCAAACCACCGCCTTTACTATTCTGAACCAACACCAACAGCGTCAGCAGAACAGCAGCAATAATGATTAATACAGTGATAAAAGTGTACATAATTGTTATGGATATTTTGATATTTTTCGCAAAATCGGCTGCAAAGGTACTACAAAATTTCCAAATATGCAAATTTTTTCAAAAATTATTTGCGTATGTCAAAAAAAAACACTACTTTTGCATGACATTTTGTCAGCCTTGTTATGACACAGCAGGAATTTTTAGCAATAAAACAACGTTTTGGTATCATTGGCACCAGCCCTCTGCTCAATAGAGATATCGAGATAGCCGTTCAGGTGTCTCGCACCGATCTGAGTGTGCTGATCACGGGTGAATCGGGTGTGGGTAAGGAGCATTTTCCAAAGATCATACATGCTTATTCGGCCCGCAAACACGGTCCGTATTTTGCCGTGAACTGCGGTGCTATCCCAGAGGGAACGATTGATAGTGAGCTGTTCGGTCACGAGAAAGGTGCGTTTACGGATGCGAAGAATGAGCATAAGGGATATTTCGAGATAGCCGACGGCGGCACCCTCTTCCTCGATGAAGTAGGCGAACTGCCGCTTCAGACCCAGGTGCGCTTGCTGCGTGTGTTAGAGACGGGTGAGTTCCTGCGCATGGGTTCGAGTACGGTGCGCAAGACGAACGTGCGCGTCGTAGCGGCTACGAATCTCGATATGCGTCAGGCGATCCATGACGGTCGTTTCCGGGAGGATCTCTATTATCGTTTGAACACGGTGGAGATACGTGTGCCTGCGTTGCGTGAACGCAAGGAAGATATTCCGTTGCTGTTCCGTAAGTTCGCTACCGACTTCTGCCACCGTTATCAGATGCCTCCTTTATCCCTGAACGAAGAGGCGACGCGCTTGCTGCAAGAGTCCTATTGGCGCGGTAACATCCGCCAACTGAAGAATATCGCCGAGCAGATATGTATTATCGAATTGGACCATCAGATCAATGCCGATACCTTACGCAAATACCTGCCCAAAGAGGAGAATCAGCAAGGTCTCGTCCTGCGCGAACCGCAACAGCAATCCGGTAAGGACTACTCCCACGAGATAGGTATCCTCTATAACATGGTGATGCAAAACAAGAAGGATCTGGAGGAACTCAAGGAGTTGATGAAAGGGGCTACGGGTGACGGGTTACGGCTTGCTGGTGACGGGTTACGGGTTGCTGGGGACGGGTTACGGGTTGCGGGTGACGGGTTACGGGAGCCCGCTCCGACCATCACGATTTCTCAACCGGAAGTAAGTGCGCGCAAGCCGATCGAAGCGGAGGAGATAGAGACTGAACCCAGTCTGCGTATCGAAGACGCGGAGATAGAGCGTATCAAACGGGCACTGGAGGTGTCCGGCGGAAATCGCAAAGTAGCGGCCGACAAACTCGATATCTCCGAACGTACCCTGTACCGAAAAATTAAAGAATACGGACTTTGAAAGTTTAGTGTTTAGAGTTTAGTGTTTAGAGTAGTTTAGAGTTTAGAGTTGAAAGTTAAGCGATACATAGTATTTTTGGTGTTGGCGGTGGTGTTACCGTCCTGCTCGATCAGTTATAAGTTCAACGGGGCGAACATTAACTATCAGACGACGCACTCCATCTCGGTGGCGGATTTTCCGAATAACGCAGCGATGGTAAACCCGGCGTTGAGTAATGCTTTGTCGGAAGGGATACGCGACCTGTATAGCCGCCAGACGCGCCTGGAGGTGCTGCGCAAAGGTGGTGACCTGGAGTTGGAAGGAGAGATCGTCGGATATGAGATATCGCAAGGTGCTATCGCTGCCGACAGCTATGCGACGGAGAGTAAACTGACCATCCGCGTGCAGGTTCATTTCACCAATAATATTAACCCCGAGGAGTCTTTTGACAAGACCTATTCGACCTACCAGACTTTCGATGCCAGCCGCCTGCTGACCGATGTGCAGGATGAGTTATGCGACATCATGATCAAAGAGATCGCGGAGAATATCTACAATGATACGGTAGCCCGCTGGTAAGGCCGTTCCAAAACAGAAGAAACAATAGCACTATGAATAAAACCATTCGATTTATCACTTTCGGCCTGTTCTGCGTGATGGCCGTGAGTTGCGTGACGCAGAAGCAGATGACCTATCTGCACGATGCCAACGACAACCAGGACGATGTGGTTAATGTGGAGTTTAAAGCCAAATCAGAAACGATCCTGCGCAATGGCGATGCATTAACGATCTTTGTCTCCGCTCTGGATAAAGAGGCGGTGGCGCCGTATAACTTGCCGACGGTGGTCTTCACCAATCCGGGTTCGACATCCGTGCAGACCACCCCGATGTTGCAGTATTATATCGTGGACGAGAACGGCGAGGTGAACATGCCCGTTTTGGGTAAGATTCGTGTAGCCGGTCTCTCTCGCGCGGGTGCGGAAGAGGCTATTCGTCAGCGTCTGGAGGGCCAGGTGCTCAACCCGTCCGTGCAGGTGCGTCTGGTGAATGCCAAGATATCGGTGTTAGGCGAAGTGAACCGTCCGTGTCAGGTTCCTATGGTAGGCGACCGTATGACCATTCTTGATGCCCTGGCTGCGGCCGGCGACATGACGCCGTACGGACGTCGTGACAACGTGCTGATCACCCGTGAAGTGGATGGAAAGATCGAGATGGCGCGCGTCAACTTGCGCAACACCGACCTGCTCAATTCCCCCTATTATTACCTGCAGCAGAACGATGTGATTTATGTCTCGCCGAATAAAGTACGTGCCATCAGCAGCGCGAATGCGGGTCTGTGGATCAGCCTCGTAGGTACCTTGGCAAGTACTGCAGCTGTAATCGTGACCATTGTTAAATAAGCATAGTATGGAAAACAACAAGACCAACGAGATAGATATTCGTAAGATCGTACGCCTGGTAGCGGAACGCTGGTGGTGGTTCGTGTTGGGCGTCGTGTTCTTCTGCGTTCTGGGAACGCTGTATTACCTGCGTAAGACACCGAAGTGGACTACCGATGCGACGATTGCTTTGCGCCAGAAGAACAACGAAGGTTCGCCGATAGAGGCGCTCTCCATGTTAGGACTGAGCGGCAACTCCGCCGCCGAGGACGAAGTAGTCGTTCTCTCTTCCCGCGGTTTGCTCTATCAAGCCATCGATGCCCTTAACCTATGGGATACCAACGTCAAGCGAGGCGGCTGGCGATGGGAAGGTGAGTTCCGTGACCCGGCGATTACCATCGAGTATGTGAACCTGACCAAGAAAGCAAAAGAGAAGCAGTTTACCGTGACGGTACAACCGAATAAGAAAGGCTTTAAGATCAAGACGAAGATGGGCTTCTTCCGTCGCTCGTCCGTGCAGGTGCCTGCCTTAGGTGCACCCGTGGAGACCGGCGTAGGTACCCTTATCATTCATCCTAACCGTGCCCTCAGTGCCGATACTACCTATCGCGTTTCCCATGCGCGTCGCGAACAGGTGGTAACCCAATATCGCTCCCGTCTCTCCGTAGCGCAGCATAAGAAAGAATCGAATATCATCGTTCTCTCCTGCGTCTCTACCATGCCGGAACGCGACAAAGCCCTCTTGCATCAACTCATTGAGCAATATAACCTCAATGCAGTGGTGGATAAGAACCTGATTGCCACCAACACGGCGGCTTTCATAGAGGAGCGGTTGGCTATCATCACCAATGAACTGAGTGATGCCGAAGATGCAGTAGCTTCCTACAAAGAGCATAACCACATCGCGGACCTCGGTATACAGTCGCAACTCTTCATCGAGGCCAGCAATGCGGACCAGCGTGCGATGGCGGAGATCGAGACGCAACTGAGTCTCGTGGAGTATATCGATGGGTTCTTGCGCGACGAGACCAAACGCAACAACCTCATCCCTTCGAATATCGGTGTCTCCGATGCGTCCCTTACCGGTAGTCTGGCGGAGTACAACGCCCTGCAACTGCAGCGCATGCGTATCTTACGCACCGCAACCGAAGAGAACCCGGTTATCGAGCAGATGAGTGCCCAACTGAATTCGATGCGTCAGAATATCATCGCTACTATCGCTTCGGTGCGCGAGAGCCTGCAAATTCGTCAACGCAGCCTTCAGGCGCAGGACACCAAATACAACCGTCAGATCAAAGATGCTCCGGAGCAGCAACGCGAGTATATCCGCGTTGTACGTCAGCAGCAGATCAAGGAGCAACTCTATATCTATCTCTATGAGAAACGCGAAGAGAATGCCCTCATGTTAGCCGCTACCTCCATGCCGGCGAAGATCGTCGATATGCCGCAACGCGACCTCGAGAGCCAAAAACCGAAACTGAAGAAACTGCTGTTCCTCTGTTTCTTGCTGGGTCTGCTATTCCCTGCCGGACTACTCTATCTGCTGGTTCTCTTCAACGATAAGATCGACGATCCGAAGGAGTTCGAGCAGCGCATCAAAGCCCCGATGCTCGGTAAGTTGGTTCAGAACTCCCGAAATGCACATATAGCGATTCATGAAGGCGAATCGACCATCTCGGCGGAGCTCTTCCGTCTAATTCGAACTAACCTCCGTTTCGTCATTCCGTCCACCGTCAAGTCACCGGTAATTCTGGTGACCTCGGCGATCAACGGAGACGGTAAGTCCTATGTGTCCTGTAACATCGCCCTCTCGCTCGCTATCCTGGGTAAGAAAGTGGCATTGGTTGGTCTCGACATCCGCAAGCCGATGTTGACTACCTATTTCAACCTGTCTTCCAAGGGGCACTTGACCGATTATTTGGCTGAACCCGATATTACCATCGACGACATCATCGTACCGAGTGGCGAACATAAGAACCTGGATATCATTCCTTGTGGCGCGATCCCGCCAAATCCGTCTGAGTTAATCCAGACCGATCGGGTTGAGCAGCTCTTCGCAGAACTGCGTGAACGCTACGACTATATTATCGTTGATACGGCTCCTGTAGCGCTTGTCAGCGATACCTATCTGCTGGACCGTGTTGCCGATATGACGCTCTTCGTTTGCCGATACAAATACACGCCGACGGAGATGATTGATTATATCAACCAGGTCATTGAGCAGAAACGCATGCATAACGTAGCCTGCGTACTGAATGGCGTCAAGGAAGCGCGTGCCGGATATGGCTACGGCGTCGCCCCCAAATCATAAGCTCAAAACGTTAACCCTAAACGCTAAACGTTACTCACCGTGATCGTTTGTGTAGCAGAGAAACCCTCCGTAGGTGCGTATATAGCTAACGTACTGGGCGCCAAGCAGCGCAAAGACGGCTATTTTGAAGGGAACGGGTATCAAGTGACCTGGACCTTCGGGCATCTATGTGCTCTGCTTGATCCGCAAGAATACTCGGACCAATGGAAGGCCTGGAGTTTAAGTTCCCTGCCGATGATTCCTGCGCGTTTCTCCATCAAAGTGTCGGGCGACGAAGGTGTACACAAGCAATTCAATGTGATCAAGAACCTGATTGCTGAGGCCGACGAGGTGATCAACTGCGGTGATGCCGGTCAGGAAGGAGAATTGATTCAACGATGGGTGTACCAGCAGGCAGGATGCAAATGTCCCGTCAAACGTCTATGGGTGAACTCCCTGACGGAAGATGCTATCCGCGATGGTTTTCAGCAACTCAAAGATCAGACGGAGTACCAGCACCTGTACGAAGCCGGCCTGATGCGTGCCATCGGCGATTGGTTGCTTGGCATGAACGCTACGCGCGCCTATACCATTCGTTATGCGCAAGGTACCGGTCGAAACCGTCAAGTGCTGTCCGTGGGACGCGTGCAGACACCTACCTTGGCACTCGTCGTCAAACGGCAAGCCGAGATAGAGAACTTCAAACCCCGCACCTATTGGGAACTGAAGACCACCTATCGCGATACGCTTTTCAATGCGCAGATTCCTGTAGAAGAAGACGAATATGCCATCACCTCCGCAGAGCAGGGGGAGGCACTCGTGGATTCCATCAAGGACCTGCCGTTCGTCATCAACTCGGTGGAGAAGAAGAAAGGCCTTGAGTTCGCACCGAAACTGTACGACCTCACCTCCCTGCAGGTGGACTGCAATAAGAAATTCGCTTTCTCTGCCGAGCAGACGCTGCAACTCATTCAGTCGCTGTACGAGAAGCGCGTGACCACCTATCCGCGTGTGGACACCACCTACCTGAGCGATGATATCTACCCGAAAGTACCCGGTATCTTAGCGGGCATCAAAGATTTCTATCCGCAGGTCACACCCCTCTTGGGCGCTAAACTGCCGAAGTCGAAAAAGGTTTTCGATAACAAGAAAGTAACAGACCACCATGCGATCATTCCTACCGGTCAACGGCCCGATAACTTGACGGCCGATGAGAAGAAAGTATATGAACTGGTGGCGCTCCATTTCATAGCCGTCTTCTATCCCGAGTGCGAAGTGAGCAATACCACCGTACTCGCGAAAGCCGGAGACATCGATTTCAAAGTAACCGGTCGCGAAGTCATCAAACCTGGCTGGAGAGTGGTGTTTGCGAACCTCACCCCGACCCTCTCCCAAGGAGAGGGAGAGGATAGCCAGGATTCTCCGGATAGTCTGGATTCTTCAGGCACCCAAAAATCTCTTCCAGCGTTTGTGAAAGGCGAGAGTGGGGCCCATATCCCGCAGTTGAAAGAGAAGACTACCACACCGCCGAAGTACTACACCGAGGCTACTTTGCTGCGGGCGATGGAAACAGCAGGAAAGACCGTTGAGAACGACGAACTGCGAGAGGCGATGAAGGAGAACGGTATTGGACGTCCTTCTACGCGTGCTGCCATCATTGAGAAGCTTTATCAACGAAAATACATCGTCAAACAGGGTAAGTCCCTGCGCGCTACCGAGACAGGTATCAACCTCATTCACCTCATCATCTCGCCGCTACTCAAATCGGCGGAACTGACCGGTCTATGGGAGAAGAAACTGCGTGAGATAGAACGGGGAGAATATACTGCTCAGCAGTTCCTGGACGAATTAAAAAATATGACATCCGATGTGATACGAGATGTCAAAACCAATAAAGCCGGTATGCTATGTCCTGTTTGCCGGCAAGGCCTGATCATTCGCGGTAATACCCGCTATGGCTGTTCCCGTTGGCGCGAGGGATGTACCTACGCTGAACCCTTCTAAGAGGTTTACTCTTCTGCGAATTTCTTACAAATCGCTAAAGCCGCATTGATGCCGTCTAAGGCAGAACTGGTGATGCCTCCGGCGTATCCGGCTCCTTCACCGCAGGGGTACAGACCCGGTGTGCTGATGCTCTCCAAACTCTCCGGATCACGCGGAATACGTACGGCACTGCTGCTGCGGCTCTCCACACCGAGTATAACGGCTTCGTTGGTCAGGAACCCCGGGTATTTTCTGTCAAAATCACGAAAACCCCGTTGTAAGCGTTTGCCTATATGAACAGGGAGCCATAGGTCGAGGCGGGAAGGAACGATACCGGGCAGATAACTGCATGCCGGCAGGTCTTTCGAGGCGCGACCCTCGACGAAGTCTTTGAGTCGTTGTGCAGGAGCTGTGGATAATTGATAATTGACAATTGATAATTGAGAATTATGGGCTTCGCTGTAAGCGAGGCGTTCGAGGGATTCCTGGAATTCGAGTCCGCGAAGAGGATCATCGCCGGGGATATCCTCGGGGTTTATCTGCACGACTATGCCGCTGTTGGCATAGGGGCTGTTCCGATGACTGGCACTCATGCCGTTCACTACACAACTGCCTGCTTCGCTGCCGGCCGGTACGATATGACCACCGGGGCACATACAGAACGAATAGACACCGCGTCCATCGACCTGCGTCACGAGCGAGTAGGAGGCATTACCGACGTAGGAGAGAAGCCTATCCTCCGTCCCCTTGCCCTGACGGGAAGGGGAGAGATGGTACATCAATTGATTAATGAGGGCTTGCGGGTGTTCGGCGCGAACACCCATGGCGAAGCCTTTGGTCTCCAGGGCTACTCCTTCGGCTGCTAACATCCGATAGGTGTCATGGGCGGAGTGACCTATTGCCAATATAATTTGTGATTTGTGATTTGTGATTTGAGAGAGGCTCTCGATCTTGGTCTCAAAATGAATCTCTCCGCCGTGGGAGAGAATGCACTCACGCATGTTTTTGATGATCGTCGGCAGTTTGTCGCTACCGATATGTGCGTGAGCTTCGTATAGCACGGTGTCGGGTGCTCCAAAGTAATGGAAGAGCTCCATCACGCGTTGCATGTTACCGCGTTTCTTGGAGCGGGAGAACAGTTTACCGTCGCTGAACGTACCGGCACCGCCTTCGCCAAAACAGTAGTTCGACTCGGGATTGAGTCCCTCATTGCGGTTTAGCAACGCGATATCCCGTTTGCGTGCACTGACTTCCTTACCGCGCTCGTAGATAATCGGTTTGATACCATGCTCGATGAGCGTCAAAGCAGCAAAGAGTCCTGCAGGTCCTGCACCGATGATAACGGCCGAATGTTCGGCTTGATGCACGTCCTGAAACACCGGCGCTTCATAGAGTGGGATAGGGGCGTCCTTCGCAATAGGCTTCCCCTGTTCGTCCACCAAAACAGTAAGATGCACGCGCAACTCGCGTTGCCGTGCATCTACACTTCGTTTCACTACCCGCCATTGCCGCTCAGCGATATACGCTTCGCGTGGGCTTAGAATATACTGGATGGTATCCACGAATAACAGGGGGGCAATCCTATCGATTATTTGCCAATCTTATTGAGTACGGTTTCGAGACCGAGTTCTTTGATCTTCTCACCAATCTTGATCTCCAACTCTTCGCATAAGTCAGGATTCTCCGCCAGTACGTCTTTCACTTTATCGCGACCTTGCCCTAACTTCGTATCACCGTACGAGAAGAACGAACCGCTCTTCTTGATAACCTCGGTAGCTACGGCGAAATCGAGAATCTCACCGATACGCGAGATACCTTCGTTAAACATCAGGTCGAACTCTGCTTTCTTGAACGGAGGTGCCACTTTGTTCTTGATCACCTTCACGCGCACTTGGTTACCCTTGACGGTATCGCCGTCTTTGATCTGGCTGGTGCGACGGATATCGAGACGAACAGAAGCATAGAACTTCAGGGCATTACCACCGGTGGTGGTCTCCGGATTACCGAACATCACACCGATCTTCTCACGAAGCTGGTTGATGAAGATAACGGTGGTGTTGGTCTTATTCACCGAAGCGGTCATCTTACGCAGCGCCTGACTCATCAGACGTGCCTGCAGACCCACTTTGTTATCACCCATCTCACCGTCGATCTCTGCTTTCGGCGTCAGAGCCGCAACGGAGTCAATGACGACCAGGTCTACGGCAGCAGAACGAATTAACTCGTCAGCTATCTCCAAAGCCTGCTCACCGCTATCCGGCTGGGCAATTAACAGGTTCTCTACGTCCACTCCTAATTTCTCGGCGTAGAAACGATCGAAAGCGTGCTCTGCATCAATGATCGCTGCGATGCCGCCTTGTTTCTGCGCCTCCGCCATGGCGTGGATAGCCAAGGTTGTCTTACCGGACGACTCCGGACCATAGATCTCGATGATACGTCCTTTCGGGTAGCCGCCAACGCCCAGCGCGTAGTTCAGTCCCAGACTGCCGGTCGGAATCACCGCCACGTCGTCGATCTTCTCATCACCCAGACGCATGATAGCGCCCTTGCCGAAGTCCTTATCAATCTTTGCCATTGCATTCTGCAGCGCTTTCAGCTTCTCTGCAGACGGTTTGTTCTCTGCCATAAAACTATTTACAATTTAATCATTTACCATTTGTTCATTTAGCGGGTGCAAAGGTAGTAAAAAAAAAGCACATACACAAGAATTTAATAATTTTTTATTAAATTAATCGTATGAGCTGTGCGAATTAAGGCGTGTGTATGCTTACTTTTTATTGAAAAATCTGCAAAATTCTTGTAATCCGCATTGTTCGCATTGCGGCTTACGGGCTTGGCATACATAACGGCCGTGAAGGAGAAGCCAGTGGTGCGCCTTGGGAATGATGTCTTTGGGAATATATTTCACCAGTGCTTTCTCTGTCTGCAGCGGGTTCTTGCTATTGGTCGTGAGCCCGAGTCGTTCGGAGACGCGGAAGATATGTGTGTCCACGGCCATGGTTGGTTGGTTCCATATCACCGCACACACCACATTCGCGGTCTTGCGACCCACTCCTTGCAGCGTCTGCAGGTCCTCGATGTTATCCGGTACGACACCGTCATACACTTCCACCAGGCGCTTCGCCATTGCTACCAAGTGTTCCGCTTTCGAACGAGGATAACTGACCGACTTTACGTATTCGAACACTTCATCACTCGTGGCCTTCGCCAAGTCTTCCGGCGTGGGGTAGGCTTCAAAGAGGGCAGGGGTGACGATGTTCACCCGTTTGTCCGTACATTGCGCCGAGAGCATCACCGCCACCAGACACTGGAACGGGGAAGCAAAAACGAGTTCGCTCTCCGCCACCGGCATGTGGGTCTCGAACCAAACTAAGATATGTTCAAACCGCTGTTTGGTCGTCATGATAGGTCTTACTTAAGAACGTGAGTACGCGGGTGGCCTGTTGCTGCACCGAGGCGGTCTCGGGGCTAATCTCGCGTTTTTGAAGGCGGAGGAGCATGATCTGGTAGAGGAGGGTGAAGCATGCTTCGATATCAGACATGGTAGGACGATCCGTCTTGGCTTTGAGTAAGTTCAGTTGCGGGGTGAGGCGAATGATGGCGGCGCGGTACATCGCATCTTCGTTCAGAAGGGTAGCGTGTAACTCTTCCAACTCCTCCAAAGCATTGTTCGCGATCGCTAAATGCCCCCCGTCCATGATGCCTTCGCGGTGCATCATCTCATTCAGTTCATGCAGCTCCTCTGTAGCCTCTGCATGCTGCGGAAACGCCCGCAAATAGTCCTCCATCTGCCAAAGATAGAGGATATATTCGGCTATATTATCCTTTTTACTCCTCATCTTCCCAATCATCAATTTCGTCCAAATAACTGTCACTCATGAAGACCTCGATGTCCCGGCGGTCTTTCTTGGTAGGTCTACCCATCCCGCGGTCACGACTACCGTTTCCGGCCATACGGGCCAGTTCAAGCAGTTCCAGTTGTTCCGGAGCGGTGCAGTCACGCAGGTATTCCGGTACTAACTTTGCACCCAAACGGTTCTCGGTTAGTTGCAGCACGCGATAGGTATAGGTGATGGGACCCTTTCGTACCGTAAAAGTGTCGCCTACCTTGAATGTTCGACTGGGTTTTAACTGTACGCCATTCATGGCAATGCGACCGTTCTTGCAAGCATCGGCAGCGATAGAGCGGGTCTTATAGATCCGCATCGCCCAGAGATATTTATCTACTCGTACTTCCGCCATAAATCACCAATTATTTATTATTATATTGGTTCATCGTGCGGTCAATGCCGGCGAGACAGAACGAAGGAATGATCTCGCTCGTTACCTTCAGACGCTCGTCGATCTGTTTCTTCTCCTCATCGGTCCATTCGCCGAGGACGAAATGAATCTGCGCGCCGCGCGTGAACTCGTTCCCTATACCAAAACGAACACGTGCATAGTTCTCGGTACCCAACACCGATTGGATGTTACCCAGACCGTTATGGCCGCCGTTGGAACCTTGTTTGCGGATACGAATGGTACCGAAAGGTAAGTTTAGATCATCCACCAGCACGAGCATGTTCTCTACGGGGATCTTCTCCTGTTGGAGCCAATACCGTACGGCATTACCGCTGAGGTTCATATACGTGGACGGCTTGAGCAGCACCAGTTCTGCATTCTTGACGCGACAACGACCGACAAACCCGTAGCGCTTGTCTTCCCATTTCACGTCCTTCGACGCCGCAAACGCATCAATCATCATAAAACCGATGTTATGACGCGTACCGGCGTACTCGTCACCGATATTGCCGAGTCCGACAATTAAGTATTTCATACTTAGTTTATTTGTTGATGAGTTAATAGGTTTATAGGTGGTTTAAACGGTTTAAACCGGTTAACATGTTTAACCACCCTAAACCATCAACCTCTAAACTTATAAACAAAAAGGGCGAGCTTAACGCCCGCCCTTATCATTAAGCCTGTTTGCTTTGGCGTGTTGCCTTCACCTCAGCGACGCAAGCGTCAGCAGGGTTAACGAAGCACAAGCCTTCGATCTTAACATCAGCAACGGCAATCTTCTTAGCCAAGCCAAGGTTGGTAACGTCGATATTGATACGATCTGGGAATGCGGTGTAGATACCTTTTACTTTGAGTTTGCGCATGTTCTGAACCAACTTACCACCGGCTTTAACACCTTCAGCGAGACCGTTCAGTTGAACAGGGATCTCAACTACTACCGGCTTCTTCTCATCAACAGCGAGGAAGTCAATATGCAGCGTTTTACCGTCGATCGGGTGGAACTGAAGCTCCTTAACGATAGCTTTGGTCTTGGTGTCACCTACGGTGAGGTCAACGATCTGGGTGTCCGGGCTGTAGATCAGTTTGCGAACGTCAGCAGCTGCTACGGTGAAAGTAGCGTTGATGCCACAACCATAGATGTTGCAAGGAATGAGTTCCTCTGCGCGGAAAGCCTTAGCAGCTTTCTTTCCGTACTCGCTACGCGGAGTACCTACTAATGCGAATTCTTTCATAAAAATTTTTAAAAAATTTCTGGACTATTGGCTGCACCTCAGCATTAAACAAGTTTACTGCATTCGGTTTGCACAATAGTTCATGTTAGTGTTACTTAATACCGTGTATTCCATCACACGTGCCTTTTTCACAATTCACCCCTCCTTGTAGGGAGGGGCTTGGGGTAGGCTTCCCCTTGTTGTCCACCGAGGAGTCGAACCTCGCTTCTCGGAACCAAAATCCGGTGTAATACCGATATACGAGTGGACAGCACTTTCGAAAAAGCGTGCAAAATTACAACAAATTTTTGATATGACCAAATTTTTTGCAATAATTTTGCACTTTTAGGTGCTTTTTCTTATTTGGCGACTACCAAATAGTAGTTCTTTTTGCCTTTTTGGAAAAGCAAGTACTTGCCGTTGAGCAGGGCTGCGTCGGTGAGCGGAGTGGCCGGATCGGTCAGTTTCTCTTTGTTGAGAGAGAAACCGT
>SAMEA3663084__coassemble_212_pt1 | contig 20703 bp, 17 predicted proteins | sample SAMEA3663084__metabat2_low_PE_028 | metagenome-assembled genome bin SAMEA3663084 (sample SAMEA3663084) | pig gut metagenome | biome: pig gut; feature: pig-associated habitat; material: faeces | place: France | collected 2012 | reverse complement strand
GAATGTACCATAAGCGACACTTTTGTTTTGTGTCTAACTTTTTGGGTTCATTTCAATTAAATGGGGACCCCTTCGAATTTACGGCCGCATCTTGCGGGGCATATGTGCAACGGCGGGTGTTTTTTCGTCCAGCCTGACGGCTCTCGTATTAAATGTGCCTATAGGTCGTTTTTATGCGAGCATAAACGCCCCATATGCCCATTTAATCCATAAAATTTCATTTTATTGGACGAAAAAACACCCGAATGTTTGCATATGTGCAATTTTTGTTGTAATTTTGTAGCCGATTTGTAGCGTGCGCTTGCGTGCGCGGTTGATTTGTACGTCAATGGATGCGTTGATTGATGCGTCAATAGAGTATATACATGGCCAATAAACGAAAAATAATCAACGACCCTGTCTTCGGGTTCTTATCCATCCCGAATGACTTGATTTACGATGTATTGCAGCATCCGTATGTGCAGCGTTTGAACCGTATTCGGCAGTTAGGCCTGTCGTATCTGGTGTACCCGGGTGCGACTCACAGTAGGTTCGGTCATTCCTTAGGTGCGATGCACCTGATGCAGGAAGCGATTCGTTCGCTGCGGTTAAAAGGAGTGGAGATCACGGAGCAGGAAGAGACAGCGGCAATGATCGCTATTTTGCTGCACGATATCGGTCACGGTCCGTTCTCGCATGTGCTGGAGCATACGATCGTAGATGGAGTGACGCATGAGGATATCTCGCTGCTGATGATGCTGCGCATCAACGAGGATCTGCACGGACAACTCGATACGGCGATCGCTATCTTTAAGAACGAGTACCCGAAGCATTTCCTGCATCAGTTGATCTCGAGTCAGTTGGACGTCGATCGCATGGATTACCTCTGTCGCGACAGTTTCTTCACGGGCGTGCAGGAAGGCCGCGTAGCCAGCGAACGACTGCTGAAGATGCTTGATGTGCGCGATGATAAGTTAGTGGTGCAGATAAAAGGTATCTACAGCGTGGAGAAATTCCTCGTTGCCCGCCGATTGATGTACTGGCAGGTCTATCTGCATAAGACGAGTGTGGCAGCGGAGCAGCACTTGATAAAGATCCTCAGCCGTGCCAAAGAGTTGGCGCGCGAGAGTCGAGAGTCGAGAGTGGAGAGTGGAGAGTTATTTTGTTCGCCGGCGCTGAGGTATTTCCTCTATCAGAACGTGACGTTTGCGGATTTTGGGGTGCATAGCGAGGCACTGGAGCAGTATGCGCTGCTGGACGACAACGATGTGCTGTCGGCTATCAAGGCATGGATATCGAGCGAAGACAAAGTGCTAAGTGCATTGAGCAAGAGTTTCATCAACCGTCAGTTGTTCCGCGGCGAACTGTTAGACGCTCCGTTGACCGACGCGCAGAAGAAAGAGTTGAACCAGACGTACGCAGAAGCTTTAGGACTCACCGAAGAAGAGGCGCAGTATATGTGGTCCGAACATGTCTCGACCAGCAATACCTATAGCGAAAAAGCCGATTCCATCGATATTTTATACTCCGATGGACGCGTGCGCGATATCGCCGAGGCAAGTGAGATACTGGATCTCGAGTCGTTGACACGAAAACCGATTAAGCGATACATTTTCAAGTATCGCATTTAGGATTTTTGATTTTAGATTTTTGATTTATGGAATTTAGTGCAGGACAAATAGCAGCGCTGTTGGGCGGCAAAATGATAGGCAAAGCGCAAGCGATGGTAAGCGATGTAGCTCCGATTGAATCGGCACAACCGCACCACCTGTCGTTCATCACGGATGCGAAATATATGCCGTATTTAGAGAATACCCAGGCCGGAGCGATATTGGTGAGTGAGGGGTTAGTGGTTAACAGTGACAGCCTACGTGCGCGATTCGAAGACTCGGGACAAGCGGTGATTCTTGTAGAGAACGCACGCGGCGCGATGGGTATGTTGCTGCAGTTGGTATCGAAAGCGCTGAACCCTGCCAAACAGGGTATTGAGCAACCGGTGAGCATCAGCGAAGGAGTAGCCATTCCCGAGGACGCGTATATCGGTGCCTTCGCCTATATCGGCAAGAACGTGCAGTTGGGTAAGGGTGTGCAGATCTACCCGAACACGTATATCGGTGACAACGTCGTGATCGGCGAGAACACGATTCTCTACGCGGGTGTGAAAGTGTACGCGCATAGCGTCATCGGCGCCAACTGCATCCTGCACGCCGGAGTAGTAGTGGGTTCGGACGGCTTCGGTTTTGAACCTAACGCACAGGGAGTGAACCAGAAAATCCCGCAGATAGGTAACGTGATCATTGAAGATGATGTGGAGATAGGTGCGAACACAACGATAGACCGCGCGATGATGGGTTCGACCATCATCCGTCGCAACGTGAAGATCGATAACCTGGTGCAGATCGCACACAACGTAGAGGTAGGCGAGAGCACGTTCCTCTGCGCGCAGGTAGGTATCGCCGGCAGTTCGAAGATCGGCAAACACTGTGTGCTGGCCGGTCAGGTGGGTGTGGCGGGTCATATCGAGATCACCGATCATTGCGTCTTCGGTGCGCAGACCGGTGTTCCGGGTAACATTCGCAAGCCGGGTCAGTATATGGGCTATCCGGCAATCGATGCAGGTCTTTGGCGCCGCGCCGTGGTTCGATTTAAACAATCCGGACAAAGATGAAACAACATACGATACAAGACACTTTTACTCTTAGCTCGGTAGGTCTGCATACGGGACTGAACATTACCGCTACTTTTCGCCCCGCGCCGGAGAACACGGGTATCTGTTTGCGCCGTGTGGACTTGCCGAAACAACCCTGTTATCAGGCCTTGGCGGATTATGTCTCGGCGACGGAACGAGGTACGGTTCTGGAGCACGGAAAATGGAAGATCAGTACGGTGGAGCATGCGCTGAGTGCGCTGTATGCCTTGGGCGTGGACAACTGCATCATCGATGTGGATGGTCCGGAAATGCCGATTTTGGACGGTAGCGCCCGCCTCTTTGTGAAAGAGATTCAACGCGTGGGATTACAGGAACAGGATGCCGAACAGCAAGTATATGTCGTGACCGAACCGATCGAGTATATCTCGGAGCACGGTCATCGCATTCGTGTAGAACCGTGTGATCACTTCGAGGTAGACGTGACGATTGCTTTCCCCTCTGTGTTGCTGCGCGAGCAACATGCGACGCTACAGGATATCAAGGATTACCCCCAAGAGATAGCTGTTGCCCGTACGTTCTGCTTCGTGCGCGAAATAGAGCCGCTGTTGCGCGTAGGACTGATCAAAGGGGGCGACCTGAAGAATGCTCTCGTGATCTACGAGACGGAGATGTCGCAGGACGGAATGGACTATTTCTGCGATAAAATGGGTCAACCGCACATGGATGCGACGAAGTTAGGTTACCTCTCCCCGCTAAACTATCTCAATGAACCGGCACGGCATAAATTGCTCGATGTCATAGGAGATTTTTCGCTGCTTGGCCTACGTTTGCAGGGCCGCATCATCGCCTACAAGCCCGGACATACGTTCAATACGCAGTGCGTAAGACGACTCCGAAACCAAATTCTTTCGGAGTAATTGGTAGATGGCAAATGGTAAATGGTAATTGGTAAATGGTAATTGGTAAATGGTAATTGGTAATTTATGATAAGCCCATTAGCATATGTGAGCCCGAAAGCTCAAATCGGAAAGAACGTCACAATCGATGCATTCGCCTATATCGATGATAATGTGATCATCGGTGATAACTGCCATGTCTTCCCTTCAGCCGTCATCGGTGCTGTGCCGCAGGACCTGAAATACAAAGGGGAAGAGACTTGGACCATCATCGGAGATAACTGCGTGCTGCGCGAGTTCGTCACCGTGCATCGCGGAACAGCGTCGAAAGGCAAGACCGTGATTGGTAACAACAACCTCATCATGGCTTACTGCCACGTAGCGCACGACTGCATCCTGCATAACAACATCATCATGTCGAATGCCACGCAGTTGGCCGGCGAAGTGGAAGTGGATGACTTCGCGATCATTGGAGGTGGTACGCTGGTGCATCAGTTCAGTCATATCGGTAGCCATGTGATGATTCAAGGCGGTTCGAAGATCAACAAAGATATCCCGCCCTATGTCATTGCGGCCCGCGAACCCATTGCGTACTGCGGTATTAACTCAGTTGGCCTGAACCGTCGCGGTTTCACGCCGGAACAGATTCATACCATCCAAGAGGCGTATCGCCTCATCTATCAAGGCGGTATGATCGTATCCCAGGCCCTCGATACCATCGAGGCTACAATGCCTCAGACACCCGAACGCGATGCCATACTCCATTTCATACGCAATTCCGAAAGAGGAATCGTAAGAAATTGATTTTTGATGTTTGAAATTAGATATTTGAAATTTATATATGGAACAAGAGGAAAAAAGTCTCAATTTCATTGAGCAAATCGTAGAAAAAGACTTAGCAGAAGGAGTGAACGACGGACGTATTCAGACGCGTTTCCCGCCGGAGCCGAACGGCTACCTGCATATCGGTCACGTCAAGGCAATCTGCCTGGACTTCGGTATTGCTGAGAAATACAACGGCATTTGTAACCTGCGTTTCGACGACACCAACCCGGCCAAAGAAGACACCGAATACGTAGAGACCATCGAGCGCGATATCGCTTGGTTGGGCTTCAAGTGGGGTCAGATATACTATGCTTCGGATTATTTCCAGCAGTTGTACGACTTGGCGATCCGTTTCATCCAAGCAGGCAAAGCCTATGTCGATGAGCAGACCGCAGAACAGATTGCAGAGCAGAAAGGTACGCCTACCGAACCCGGTGTGGCTTCGCCTTACCGCGACCGTCCGATCGAGGAGAACCTGCGTCTGTTCGAAGCGATGCAACGCGGTGAGATTGAAGAAGGTAAGATGGTGCTGCGCGCGAAGATCGACATGGCAAATCCGAACATGCATTTCCGCGACCCGATCATGTACCGCATCATAACCTCGCACCCGCATCACCGTACGGGTCGTAAATGGAACGTCTATCCGATGTATGACTTCGCGCACGGTCAATCCGATTATTTCGAGGGAGTGACCCACTCTATCTGTACGCTGGAGTTCGAGGTACACCGTCCGTTATACGACTATTTTATCGACCAATTCAGCGGTGCCAATTTCTGCGGCTTGAGTCCTTACGGACCGGACTATCGTCCGAAACAGCGTGAGTTCAACCGCCTGAACATTACCTATACCGTGATGTCGAAGCGTAAGATGCTCCAACTCGTCAAGGAAGGACTCGTTGCCGGATGGGACGACCCGCGTATGCCGACCGTTTGCGGTCTGCGTCGTCGCGGTTATACCCCGTCTTCCATCCGTACGTTCATGGACCGTATCGGTTATACGAAAGTGGAAGGTATGATCGACCAGGGTCTGCTGGAGCACACTATTCGCGAGGACCTCAAAGAGACCGCTCCGCGTGTATGTGCGATCTTCGATCCCGTGAAACTGATCATCACTAATTACGAAGGCGAAGGCGAGACACTCACCGCAGAAAACATCGATGGAATCGAGGCTTTAGGCACCCGCGAGGTGCGTTTCGGTCGCGAACTGTGGATCGAACGCGGTGACTTCTTGGAGGAAGCCGATAATAAGTTCTACCGCCTCAGCCCCGGTGGCCGTGAGGTACGTCTGAAGAACAGTTACATCATCCAAGCGACCGGGTGCGAGAAAGATGCGGCCGGTAATATCACTACCGTCTATGCGACCTACGACCCGAACTCGAAGTCCGGTACCGAAGGTGGAAACCGCAAGACGAAAGCGACAATTAACTGGGTGGAGTGCAACAGCGCGCTTGACGCAGAAGTTCGTTTGTACGACCGTCTCTTCGCCGTAGAGAATCCGAGTGCCGAGGAGGGCGACTTCCGCGACCTGCTGAATCCGGAAAGCCTGAAGGTGGTGACAGCGAAAGTAGAAGGTGCGCTGCGCAGCGAGTTACATGCACCGATCCTCGAGAACGGTATTCCGAAAGAGAATCATTACCAACTGCTTAAGCAAGGTTATTTCGTAGTGGATCAAGATACCACCACCGATAAACTGGTGCTGAACCGTACCTGCTCGTTAAAGGATAATTATCTTAAATAAGTTTAGGGTTTAGCGTTTAGGGATTAGAGGATGCTGCCACTGATTTTATTCATCGTATTGGCGATTGTTATTGTGGTGCTGTTTGAGATTCGGGAGCGTCGCCGCGCTCGAACTCAACAGTCGCCCGATAAGCAAAAGTCAGACTTCGCGCCCTCTTCGGACAATACCCGTCCGGAGGGGTGTTGCGGTGAGCACCTCGTTTGCGAACGAGAGACGCTGCTCCAGACGAATGCACAGATCGAATATTACGATGATGAGGAATTAGATACCCTCTCAGGTATGAAGGCTGAAGAATACACGCCGGAACAGCATGAAATGGTGCGAGCCGTATTCACTACGCTGCAAGAAAGCGACGTACCGGGATGGTGCCGCAGCATGCAGTTGCGCAATATCGCCCTGCCGGAAGATATACGCGAAGAAGCATTATTAATCGTTCGGGAACGAAGGAAGATTCGCTAAACGCTCCACGCCGGATTCTGTGACCTTAACTACAATGGTCTGCACACCATTATGGAGAATGAGATACGGCACTCGAAGACGGCGATTATAGATAAGGGCCTGATCTAAGGTCTTTTGCGTCAAAGGCACCATTTCCGCTTTACATTCGATAAGCATAAGCGGCTGCAGGGCGCGATTATAGACGACCGCATCGCAGCGCTTATGGGTCTCTCCCACTTGAATAGATACCTCCACGCCGATTAAGGAGGCGGGAAAACCAAATTGCTCCACCAAACGGTGAAGCAACTGTTGGCGAACCCACTCTTCCGGCGTTAGGCGCACCCATTGATGGCGCCATTCACAGAAGATCTGTTCCTTATTTTGATATACACGCGTGCGCATTCCTTATAATTATACGCAGAAAAGCGTTACTCTTCGAATTCATCGACACGGTCTTCCTCTATGACGAGGTTATCGATGATGAACTGCTGACGCTCGGTGGTATTCTTTCCCATATAATAGGCCAGCAACTCACTCACTGCGTCTTCTTTACGCAGCGTCACCTGGTCCAGACGAATACCAGAACCGATAAAACCCTTGAATTCATCGGGAGAAATCTCTCCTAAACCTTTGAATCGGGTTATCTCCGGCGTCTTCACTTTGGCGATCGCTTTCTGGCGTTCCTCTTCGGAATAGCAGTAGATGATTTGGTTCTTATCCTTCACGCGGAAAAGCGGAGTCTGCAAGATATAGACATGTCCTTTCTTCACCAGATCGGGGAAGAACTGCAGGAAGAACGTAAGCATCAGCAGACGAATATGCATTCCATCCACATCGGCATCGGTAGCGATGATGACTTTGTTATAGCGCAGTTCATCCAGACCGTCTTCTATATTCAGCGCCGACTGCAGGCAGTTGAACTCTTCATTCTCATAGACTACCGACTTACTCAGCCCATAGCAGTTAAGCGGTTTACCGCGCAGCGAGAAAACAGCCTGGGTACGGACGTCGCGACTCTTGGTGATCGACCCCGATGCAGACAGACCCTCGGTGATGAAGATTGAACTCTCCAAACGCAGATCATCATCTGCATCTTTTGCTGATTTCACCGGCTTGGTATCGTTCAGGTGAATCTGGCAGTCGCGTAACTTGGGGTTGTTCACCAGGTTTTTCTTCGCCCGCTCACGCGCTACTTTCGATACAGCCGCAATAGCCTTACGCTCTTTCTCGGAGTCCTGGATCTTCTGCAGCATCACCTCCACGGTCTGCGGGTTTTTATGCAGGAAATTATCCAGTTGGGTCTTGACAAAGTCATTGACGAACTTATTCACACTCACGCCGCCGGTAGGACTCATATCTTTTGAACCCAATTTCACTTTCGTCTGAGATTCGAAGACCGGTTCCTCCACATTAATAGCGATTGCGCCTACGACACCGTTTCGGATATCCGCCAGTTCCTGGTTCTTATTGAAGAACTCCTTGATCGTACGTCCTATCGCTTCGCGAAACGCTGCCTGATGGGTACCGCCTTGGATGGTATGCTGACCGTTCACGAATGAGTAATACTCATCGCCGTTTTGGTCGGTATGGGTTAAAGCTATCTCTATGTCTTCGCCGACAAGATGAATAATTGGATAGAGCGGTGTCTCCGTCATATTCTCCGTCAGCAAGTCGAGTAAACCGTTCTTGGAAACAAATTTCTTTCCGTTATAGACGAGCGTCAGGCCGGTATTTAGGTAGGCATAGTTGCGCAACAACTCCTCAATATAATCATCACGGAAATGATAGTTCTCAAAGAGCCCCTTGCTGTCATCAGGCACAAATTCAATGATGGTACCTCGTTTCTCTGTCCCCTTATAATCCAGCGTACCGGTATCGCTAACGAGTTTACCTTGCGCAAACACAGCCTTACGTGTCTTGCCTTCGCGGAAAGACTCTACCGAGAAATAAGACGACAGCGCATTCACCGCCTTGGTACCCACACCATTCAGACCGACTGATTTCTTAAAAGCCTTGCTATCGTATTTACCGCCGGTATTCAGCACCGAAACGACATCGACCAGTTTACCCAAAGGTATTCCACGTCCGTAATCACGCACGCGTACACGGCCATCCTGCACATCCACTTCAATCACTTTCCCTTCCCCCATGCGGTACTCATCAATCGAGTTATCGATACTCTCTTTGATCAGCACATAGATACCGTCATCGGAGTGACTACCGTCACCCAATTTACCGATGTACATACCCGGACGACGACGGATATGCTCCATGTCATCGAGGTGGATGATGTTCTCATCGCCGTAATTCACGGCATTTACATTTATCTCGTCTATCTCAGCCATATTCCGTTTTTAAATTGCGGGTGCAAAATTACAAAATAATTTTGATATACGCAAATCTCACTTCTTTTTTCTAACACAAGCCTTTCTCATGCGCCAGCTTGAGCATATATTCTTTAGCCGGTTCGTATTCATTGGGAATGATGCCGTCGAGAATCGCATCCTTGATCGCAGCCTTCAACTCACCCACGATAGAGCAGGGTTCAAGATGAAGAATCTCCATGATCTCATCGCCTTTGACAGGCGGTTGGAAATTACGAATCCGGTCTCGCTCCTCCAGCTCCACCATCTTCTGTCGTACCAACTGATAGTTCCGATGGAATCGGGCTTTTTTCTCCTCGTTACGACTCGTGATATCCGCATCGCAGAGCAGCATCAGATCCTCTATATCATCTCCGGCTTCGAAGAGCAGACGGCGTACCGCACTGTCCGTGACCGTATCTTCAATGAGATTAATCGGCCGCATATGCAAATCCACCATCTTCTTCACATACTCCATCTTCTCATTCAACGGCAGTTTGAGTTTAGCGAAGATACGCGGCACCATCTTTGCCCCCAAGTAATTATGATTTCGGAACGTCCACCCGGCTTGTGGGTCCCAAGCCTTACTTCTGGGTTTACCGATATCGTGCAGCAAGGCCGCCCATCTTAACCATAATTTATCCGATGAATCCGATAGATTATCGAGTACTTTAAGGGTATGCAGGAAGACGTCTTTATGTCCTCTCCCGTCCTTCACCTCCACGCCTTTGAGTGCCACCAAATCGGGTAAGACAAGGGGTAACAGACCTGTTTTATCCAGCAGTAGCCAACCTTCGGATGGGCGGCGACTCATCATAATCTTATTCAGTTCCTCCGCTATTCGTTCGCGGGTGATGATTTCTAAACGAGAAGCATTCCTCCGAATAGCATCGAAGGTATCGGGATGCAGATTGAAGCCCAACTGGGTAGCAAACCGGATGGCGCGCATCATGCGCAGCGGATCATCCGAGAAGGTAATATCGGGATTGAGGGGAGTGCGGATGATACAGCGCTCTAAATCGCCGATTCCATCGAAGGGATCGAGCAGTTCGCCATAGCGTGCACTATTCAAACAGATCGCCATGGCATTGATGGTAAAATCGCGGCGGTCTTGATCTTCTTGCAGCGTACCGTCCTCAACGATGGGATTACGGCTATCGCGGGTATAACTCTCTCTGCGTGCGCCGACAAACTCCAACTCCAGATCTCCTCGCTTCACTTGCGCCGTACCATACGTCTTAAACACACTTAAATGGGCGCCCTTACCTAATTTCTTTGCCACCGCCTCCGCCAAAGATATGCCGGAGCCGACGACTACTACATCGATATCGGTAGACTCGCGATGCAGGAACAGATCGCGCACATAACCACCGATGACGTAGCACTCCAACCCCAGACGGTCAGCTTCTGCACCAACCATCTTCAACATCGGGTTTTCTATTTTCTTATCCGTTATGATCATTGTTATAAAGAGAAGAGGTAATCCAATGCCTCATTGGCATCCGAAGAACCGATCGATTGATTGATAAGCGGTGCCCCTACTGCCTGCAGCAAGGTACAGTTGATATCCACCGCATGTTCGTTTTTCTTATCCTGCCGCATCAAGGCCAGCAATTGGTCTCTATCCGAGCACTTACATGCAGGCTTACCATAATACTGCAGCATGAGCCGTGTCAGTTGTTGCAAGAGTTCACGCGGGCAGTTCAAGCGTGTCACACTGAGATATAGCTCTGCTATCATCCCGTATAACACGGCATAGCCGTGTGGCACCTGCATCTTCCGCTCCAACGCATGGCCGAAGGTATGACCGAAGTTCAGCACCTTCCGCATTCCGTTTTCCTGCGGGTCATGCGCTACGATACGCTGCTTGACCGCCATACAATCCGCTATTAGCGGAAAGAGCGAAGCTGTAGCCATCTTGTCAAGATCGTACTGCAGCAAGCTGTTCCACAAAGCAGAACTGTCAATCAGCCCCGTCTTCAACATCTCGGCAAAGCCGCTAAGAAACTGTTGAGGCGATAAAGTAGTGAGCCATTCAGGACAAAGAACAGTAGCACGCGGAACAGCAAAAGCGCCGATGCTATTCTTAATACCGCGGTAGTTAATTCCGGTCTTCCCCCCTGAAGAGGCATCAATCATCGCCAGCAAGGTCGTAGGCACGTTGATATAGTTCATCCCGCGTTTATACGTAGCAGCCGCAAATCCACCCATATCGGTCAGTGCCCCGCCTCCGATACAGATCAGCAGACCATGGCGCGTGATAGCGTGCTCAAAAAGAAAATCCCAAATACGCGAAACGGTATCCAGCGACTTATTTTCCTCCGTCACCTCAAGCCATAAAACAGGCCACTCATGAGGCGCTTGAGCACCCGTCCACATAGGATGGCGGATAAGGTTCTTATCCGCAACTACGCATATTTGGTCCTTTTCCACCCCCTCTAAATGGGGTAAAAGTGCACTATTTAGGGTTTCACAACTCATTTTGCGTGCAAAATTACAAAAATTTTTGTATATATGCAAATTTTTTTGTACCTTTGCGGCCGTTATGAGAAATAAACCGATTATATACCTTGCCTTGGCAAGCTTTTTGTTGTGCGGATGTCAAGCGCTGGAGAAGAAACAGCAGTCCGGCGCGGCTGTAGAGGTACATGGGCATTATTTATACCGTGCGACCCTGGACTCGTTAACCTTAGGACTGAGCAGTGAAGACAGTCTGCGTGTTACGCAGCAATATATCAGTCAGTGGGCAAAGGACATCCTGCTGTACGACAACGCCAAGGCGCAAGCGAACAGCGAGATAGAGCGCATGGTGGAAGATTATCGCCGCGCGCTGTACGTGCATGCGTATGAGGAATACCTAGTGGAGCGTCATATGTCCAAGACCGTATTGGATACAACCGTGGCACAGATTTACGCCCAGATGTCCGAGCGATTTATACTGGATGAGAGCATTATTCACGGTATCTTGGTGGTTGTACCGAATGATGCGCCTAATATCGCCAAACTGCGCGGCTGGATGAGTAAACAAGAGATGGATAACATCGAGAAATACGCATACCAGAATGCCAGCGGATATGAGCTATTTGACGATAAATGGTTAACGACTACCGACCTGCTCAATCATATGCCTATTGAGCGCGGCGATATCGAGAATAAACTGAAGAGCCAGGATCAAGTGGAGATGAGCGATTCCCTCTACACGTATATTCTGCAAGTGACGGATAAGTACTTACGCGGCTCAGCAATGCCGATCGAGTATGCCCGTCCGCAGATTGAGAAGATGGTGCTGCATGAGCGCCAGGTGGATTTCTTACAAAAAGAACGAGAGAAACTGTATAACGAGGCTATTCAAGAACAGAAAATAAAATTCTATGAGAACTAAAACGATATTATTGGGTTTGCTATTCTGCCTCACGCTGAGTGCGCAGGGGGTGATAGACGAGGTGATATGGGTTGTAGGCGATGAGGCGATCTTACGTAGCGAAGTAGAGGAAGAGCGTTTGCGCGCCCTATACGAAGGGACACCTATTCCCGGTGACCCTTATTGTTATATCCCGGAGCAGATGGCCGTCCAAAAACTCTTCCTGCACCAAGCAGCCTTGGACTCCGTGGAGGCGAATGAGTCCAGCGTGAGTCACCAAGTGGATATGCGATTGAACTACTACATCAACCAGATCGGGTCGAAAGAGAAGATGGAGGAGTATTTCCGTAAGACCAGTTCGGAGATACGAGAGGAGATGATGACCAGCGTGCGCAACCAGATGATCATTCAGCAGATGCAGGCCAAACTGACTGCCGACATCAAACCCACTCCGTCTGAGATCCGGCGTTACTATCAATCGCTGCCCATTGACTCACTGCCGATGATGCCGGCGCAGGTAGAGGTTCAGATCATCAGTTTCGAACCTCCTGTTCCGATTGAAGAGACGGAGCGCATCAAGCAGCGCCTGCGCGAATTCACGGAGCGCGTACAGAACGGCAGTGCGGACTTCAGCATGTTAGCCCGTCTGTATTCGGAGGACACGGAGAGTGCGAAACGCGGCGGTGAGTTAGGATTCGTAGGTAAAGGTCAGTTGGTACCGGAGTTCGCAGAAGTGGCATTCAACCTCAATGACCCGAAACGGGTGAGTCGTATCGTGCAAACCGAATACGGTTATCATATCATCCAACTCGTAGAGAAGAAAGGCGAGCGTATCAATTGCCGTCATATCCTGCTTCGTCCGCGCATCAGTGCTACGGATAAAGTGAAAGCTATCGAGCGGCTGGATAGCATTCGTCATCAGATAACTGCTGACAGTCTGCAGTTCGAGCAAGCGGTCATTCAGTTCTCGCAAGACAAGAACACTGTGATGAACGGAGGATTGATGATTAATCCCAACACCGGAGGCAGTAGTTTTGAATACCAAGATCTGGCGCCGGAGATCGCGAAACAGATCTACGCGCTGAAGGAAGGCGAAGTTTCGCAGCCTTTCGTGATGATGGACGAGACCAAGAACCGCGAGGTATGCGCGATCGTAAAAGTGAAGAAGAAAACAGACGTACACCGCGCGAATTTATCAGACGACTTCCAAGCAATCAAGTCGATGTTAGAAGCCAAACTGAGCGAGGATTTTATTCATAACTGGATTATCAAAAAACAAAAAACTACCTTTATACAAATCGATCCGGAGTGGCAGAATTGCGAGTTTGAATTCCCCGGATGGGTACATTAAAAGTTGAAAGTTAAGAGTTGAAAGTTGAGAGGTTCATAGGAGTTTTGCTGTTCATTCTTCAATACTCATTGTCCATGGCTCAGACGATGGTTTATCTGGAGCGGGCGGACAACTTGAGTTTTGATGAGGAACGGATTGCCAATGCACAGATTCTACGTGGAAATGTGATTTTTCGTCATGAAGAAGCTTTGATGTATTGCGACAGCGCCTATTTCTACGAGAACACCAATTCGATCGATGCCTTCGGCCACGTGCGGTTTGTGCAAGGCGACACCCTGCAGGGGTTTGGCGATAAACTTTTTTATGACGGAAACACCAAGTTAGCCCGGCTCCGCAGGCATGTGAAGATGATTCACGGCCGCAAACATGAGAACCCGACGATACTGACTACCGACAGTCTCAATTACGACCGCGCTGCAGGAGTGGCTTACTATTTCCATAACGGCGAAGTAAAAGACTCGTTGAACACCCTCACTTCCGTTCGCGGTAACTATCGGCCGAATACCAAACAGGCCGTCTTTAGTGAGGAAGTGGTGTTGGTGAATCCGAAATTCACCTTAACGAGTGATACGCTGCTGTATAACACGGAAACGAAGATCGCCAATCTCATCAGCCCGACTGAAATCATCTACGAGAAAGAGACGGATATCCGCACTTCTCTCGGATGGTATAACACGAGCAATGAACGCTCGATGCTATTGGACCGATCGTTTATTCATCATTCGAATGGGCGAACCCTGACAGGCGATACGATCTACTATGACAAAAATATCGGTTTTGGTGAAGTGATCGGGAATATGGAGATGCGCGATAGTGCACAACAGGCCACTCTATACGGTCAATACGGCCAGATGTGGGAAGAAAGCAGTATCGGTTTTGCAACAGACAGCGCATTGATGGTGGACTGGAGTGACGATGACCACACCGCGTATATCCATGCGGACACGCTATACACACGCGAGGAATCCTACCCGGACTCGGATAGTACGTATCGTCGCGTACAGGCGCATTACGGTGTACGCGTCTATCGCGATGACATGCAGATGACCTGTGACTCATTGGTCTATCTCAGTTCGGACTCGACCATGCATCTTTATACCCAGCCTATCTGCTGGAGCGAGAATCAACAGATAGCCGCCGATAGCATGGTAGTATATATCGTGAATGGAGCCGTAGACCATGCGGTAGGAACGGGCAGCGCCTTATGCGTAATGCAGGAAACAGATGAGTATTTCAATCAAATGAGCGGCAAGCTCGTTACGGCCTTTCTGAAGGATGGCGAGGTGAAGATAGTGGATATGGACGGTAATGCCCTAACGGTATTCTATCCCAAAGAGAAAGAGGGCGATTATGTAGGCGTCAATACAACGGCCAGCAGTTTCATCCGCATGTATGTCGAGAACCAAGAGGTGCATCATATGCGGTTTACTGCCGAAACAACAGGGGTGCTCTATCCCTTAGATCAAGTGCCCGTCGGAGGAGATCGGTTAGCGCTTTTCTTCTGGGCGGAAGAGGTGCGTCCTCTCGACCCGATGGATGTATTTCGTAAAGTGAAATTAAAAAAAGAACGATAGATGAAAAAGATTTTTGCAACATTGTTATTGATAGGTTTCGCTATCAGCGCGAGTGCCAAACAGGACTTACCCAAACAAGGCTTCGGATTGCAGATCGGCTGGGCACAGCCTATCTTGCGTATCAATCTGCCTTCCAACCCGGATTATGCCAAAGACTCCATTACTTCGGTCATCAAACTGAAAGGTTTCAAGGTGGGATTGGTATATGATGCCAGTTATATAGCAGGCTTCGGTAGTTCGATCGGTATCAATTATACCTTCGCAGCCTCCAATAGCGGGTGGAAAGCCAAAGGTGCCTTAGCGGACTATCCCCGTTATCGTCAATTGATCACGTATCATGAGTTGGAGTTATTCGTGGATTGGCAATATAAGTTCGAAGTGGCGAAGGAGACTTATCTGATGCTTTATACGGGTCCGACCATCCAATGCGGTCTGGCGCTGGATATGCGGACGGACACGCAGAATGACTACGGAGGCCCGATCGACTACATGCATGGTAACGGCTACGACCCGAGCAAGGATGATTATTCAAGGCTCGACGAGGAGAATAACCATTTCAAGCGCTTGAATATCACCTGGGGTTTAGGAGCCGGATTCCAATACAAGCAGTATTTCCTTCGTGGCGGCTATGACTTCGGTATTATCAATCCGTATGCAAATCGTCAATTTGTAGACGGAGGCGGAAATCCTAAAGATCAATATACCCGCGGTCGTCTCGACCAATGGAACATTAAAATCGGTGTATATCTCTGGTATAAGGATTAAGAATGATTCCAAGAGACGTTATAGAGCATATCTTTTCTGCGGCTAAGATAGAAGAAGTGGTGAGCGACTATGTCACCTTGCGCAAGCGAGGTGCTAACCTCATTGGTCTATGTCCTTTCCATAACGAGAAGACCGGTTCTTTCACCGTCAGTCCTTCGAAAGGTATCTATAAATGCTTCGGATGTGGTGTGAGCGGTAATGCCGTAGGCTTTGTGATGGCAATGGAACAATGCAGTTTTGCGGACGCCATCAAGCAGTTGGGTAAGAAATACCATATCGAGGTGCCGGAGCGACAGATGACAGCAGAAGAACAGCAGCGCCAAGATGATCGCGAGTCGATGTTTGTGGTCAATGACTTCGCCAATAAATGGTTTCAGGAGCAGTTATGGGAGACCGAAGAAGGCCAAGCCATCGGACTCAGTTATTTCCGCGAGAGAGGTCTGCGCGATGATATCATTCGCAAATACCAATTGGGCTATTCGCCTGAGAAAGGAAGTCCCTTAGCGGCGGCATTGAAGAAAAAAGGCTTCAGCGAACGTTTTATTCTCAATGATGTAGATACGAAGATCGGTGTAGGTGTGGTCGGCAAGAGTGAAGATGGCCGTATCTACGATCGTTTTCGTGACCGCGTGATGTTCCCTATCTTCACCGTCAGCGGTAAGCCCGTCGCTTTTGCCGGACGTATCCTGAAGAAGAAAGACAACGTAGGTAAATACGTCAATTCGCCGGATAGTCTCATCTACTCCAAGACGAATGAGTTATACGGTCTCTTCCAAGCCAAACAAGCCATCAGTCGTGCGGATCGCTGTTATTTGGTAGAGGGTCAAATGGACGTGATTTCGATGTTCCAATCCGGTATTGAGAACGTCGTAGCCAGTGGCGGTACAGCGTTGACCAAACCGCAGATCCGACTCATCCAGCGCTTTACCTCGAATATCACTGTGCTCTATGACGGCGATGCGGCCGGAATCCATGCCGCTTTACGAGGAATAGATATGTTCCTGGAAGAAGGATTTAATGTGAAAGTAGTACTTCTGCCGGATGGAGAAGACCCGGATAGCTTCGCACAAAGTCACGATTCCACCGAGTTCATTCAGTATATCGAGGAACATCAGACGGACTTTATTCGCTTTAAGATGGCACTACTGAGCAAGGAAGCCGGACAAGACTCACAAAAACGAATAGAACTTGTCAATGAAATTGCACGTTCCATATCCGTTATCCCTGATATTATTGCTCGGAGAAATTACATTCGGGATTGTTCTATGCAACTCAATGTGGATGAACAAAGTTTGGTACGAGGCACTGATACCCTGCGCAAAAGATTTGCAGAAGAAAAAAAACGTCAGGAAAATGGAGAAGTGCATAAAGAAGAAAATATACAATCTGTTTCATCGGCTCCCGAAGAACCAAAACAAGAAAATGTTATCAGTTTTCAATTCTTAGACCAGGTCCTTCCTCGTCAATTGAAGCAGAACTTCTATAACCTGATGCAACTTGTTGTGCGCTATGGTGAACGACCGATTCAAGTGGGCGACACGATCTACTCCATCGGCGAAATCATCATCTATACCATAGAGGAAGATGAGATCAAAGCACCGGAGCCGGTTTATCAGGCTATCATCGACGAATTCAAACGGCATTGTAAGGATGAAGGCTTTAAGGCTGAGGAATTCTTTAAGTTCCATCCCGACCAAGCCATCAGTGCACTGGCCATCGATATGATTGCAGAGAAATATCAATATGCCAGTTTCAATCACGAAGGTAGGTTAGGCGAACTGGTGACGCAGTTCCTTTATGAGCTTAAACTGACTGTTATTAACCAGCAGATAGAAGAATTGGAGCAAAATCTCAAAGAAGCGCAGGCAAGCGGAAACTGGGATAGACAGATGCAGTTACTGGCCTATCAACCACAATTGCTGCAAGCCCGCAATGACCTTTGTAAACTCCTTGGTAATCGGGTTATAAACGTCTAAAATCACAAATCACCGATATGCTTTTCCAAAGCATCATATATGGTCCTATTCATAGCAGAAGACTCGGTACCAGTTTAGGCATCGAGTTAATGCCATTGGATCATAAACTGTGCACCTTTAATTGTGTGTACTGCGAGTGCGGATGGAATACCCCCATTGCGCATCCTGTGTTGCCGACTCGCGAAGAGGTTAAAGCCGCGCTGGAAGAGAAACTATCAACTTTCGACTTTCGACTTTCGACTATTGATGTGATTACCTTCAGCGGCAATGGTGAACCGACCCTCCATCCTGAGTTCTTAGGCATCATCCAAGATACCTGTGCGTTACGAGACCGCTATTGTCCGAAGGCTAAGGTATCGGTGCTCTCGAACTCCACCCAACTGGGGCGCCCCGACGTAGTGGAAGCGCTGCGTCTTTGCGACAATCGTATTCTCAAACTCGATGCCGCTACCGATGAGATGATGCGTCGCATCGACCTGCCGGTCAATGAGCACTTGAACGTGGAGACCATTATTCAATGGCTGAGTCAGTTTAATGGCGATTTTACGCTACAAACCTGCTTCCTTAAAGGCACTCACAACGGACTAATCCTAGACAATACTAAGAGTCTAGAGTTAGTTAAGTGGTATGAGGCTGTGGATATCCTGCATCCGAAGCAGATCATGATATATGTCATCGACCGCAAGACGCCGGAGGAAAACTTAGAGAAGATATCTCGCGAAAAAATGGAGGCCATTGCTGCTCCGCTCATCGCCAAAGGTTACGATGTCATTATCAGCGCTTAAATGAGCAAATGAATAAATGAGAAAATGAGTAAATGCCTTGTTGCACCATTGAACTGGGGACTTGGCCATGCCAGCCGTTGTATTCCGCTCATCCATCGTCTGTTAGACGAGGGACATGAAGTGGTGATAGGGGGTGACGGGATGAGTTTTACGCTGCTTCGCAAACATTTTCCAAAACTGAGATACGTCTATTTAGCACCTCTTGACCTGCACTACAGCCGCAGCGGAAACCTGACATGGACGATGCTTATGGCTATTCCCCGACTCCTTCTATGGCGCGCCAAAGACCGTATGATGCTGAAAGCTATTCTGCAAGAAGAACACTTCGACCAAGTGATCTCAGACAATCGCCCGGGCTTACATAACGAACAGGTGGAGTGCATCTATATCACGCACCAGTTGCGGGTAAAACTAACCAAAACCTGGCGATGGGCAGAGGCGATGGCTTCGCGCATTCACGCACGTATGTACACGCGCTTCAATAAGGTGTGGGTTCCGGACTATGAAGATATAAACCATTCTCTGGCAGGAGAACTGAGTCATCCTGCGAAATGGAAACAGAGTCGTAAAATGACAGCCTTTCAGTATATTGGTCCTTTGAGCCGTTTTCATTCACCTACCACTAATGACCAATTACCAATAAACTACGATGTGTTAGCCGTTCTCTCGGGCTTAGAGCCGCAGCGAACGATTTTAGAGCATGAACTCATCGAGCGATTCAGCGGGAAAGAGGAACGGGTACTGATTGTACAGGGTTTGGTGAATCATCCGAATACGCGTATCAAGCGCGGCAACCTCACTATCGTTCCATCTATGGAGGATGCTGAATTGGTACCGGCACTCCTGAACGCGAGACATATCATCGCCCGATCCGGTTATTCGACGATCATGGACCTGGAGGCTTTAGGGTTATTATCCGTAGGCAATAACAAGCCATCGCCCGTCCATATAGAATTAATTCCCACTCCGGGACAGCCGGAGCAGGAATATTTAGCGGTATGGCTCAAAGACGCGATTAGTTAAGTTCTGCCAGTAAAGTCTTCTTGAGTTCTTGCGGTGCGAAGGAAGCGTCAATGCTATTGCGCACGATCTGTTTTTTCTCTTCTTCGGTTAGATGGAAAGCCCGCATCATATGCTGCCATTCTTCAAGCAGCGTTGTGTTGCTCACGGTCATATTATCCGTATTGAGGCACACGCGCACTCCTTTCTCCATCAATTGACGCAGCGGATAGTCTTTGTATGCCTTGAAGATACCTGTATGGAGGTTACTGGTAGGACACAGTTCCAAAGTGATCTTTTTCTCTACCAGCATCTTGATCACTTCCGGGTCCTCCAAGGAACGCACGCCATGACCAATACGTACCGCTCCGGCTTCAACTGCTTCACGCACGCTCTGCGGTCCTGCTGCTTCACCGGCATGTACGATGAGCGGGATACCCGCTGCACGTACCGCTGCAAACTCCTCACGGAATGTATGGGTAGGATACAAAGCCTCAGCGCCGGCCAGGTCCACGGCGACAACTCCTTTGCCATAGAACTGCTTCGCCACTTCAATGGTCTTCATGTTATAGATATGATTGTCACTTCCGCGCATCATACTCAGAATCAGACCACAAGGCAACGGGGTATCTTCGATGGCACGTAATACCACTTGTACCGCATCGTACTGTTGCAGCTCTTGCGCATACGTCAACTGCGGAGCAAAACGTATCTCCGCATAGCGAAGGCCCTGTTCGTATAACTCGTCCAACAACTCATACGTACAGAGATACAGCGCTTCGCGGATGTGCAAGAGAGATATCGGCAGTTGAAAGCGATTTAAGTAATCATTGAGGTCTTTACAACCATCTATGACAGACATACGTTGCTGCAAAACCTGATGCGAATCCGGCAGCGAGATACTCTGCATCCCGGCTAACTTACGAGCGGTCTTAAGCGATATCGATCCGTCCAGATGAAGATGCAAGTCTATCCACGCAGGATAGGAATTGGTCTGTTTCAT
>SAMEA3663084__coassemble_205_pt1 | contig 21192 bp, 18 predicted proteins | sample SAMEA3663084__metabat2_low_PE_028 | metagenome-assembled genome bin SAMEA3663084 (sample SAMEA3663084) | pig gut metagenome | biome: pig gut; feature: pig-associated habitat; material: faeces | place: France | collected 2012 | reverse complement strand
ATGGCAAAAGTAACGTATTCAGCCGGTATCGACAGTGTCTCCGGCGCACTGAGCAAACCCACTAAGAGCGGCCAACATTCGTGTTCGAAGATGCTGCTCGCCACCCACCGCGTAGCGGCAACTACCTCCAACCAATGCAACCGCCTCTACTTGCGTACCAAAGTAGATCGTACCACTCCGCTGACGTCCAAAGAGCTGGATGCTCGTGCACGCTTCACCGCTGTAGCAGCTGCTGTGAAGGCTCGTAAGGAGGATCTGTCGCAGATCACTACGGACCAGATCAACTTCGCGTCTCAGAAGGATCAAGCCGGTGGTAAGAAAACCATGAAGGCTTACTTGTGGAAAATTTGTGGCGAGAAGTACGACGCCGAGCATGCAGGCTAATGAGCCGTGTATTGCGCTTCGCAGCGGTGTATAAACAGCGCAGCGCTAAACAAAGAGGAGCGACCGAGGGCCGCTCTTTTTTCATGCTCATTCAAACGAATCAATCTTCAGTTCATCGTAGGTGAAGCCGCGTTGGAGGAGGAAACGGAGTCGTTTATCCCGGCTGTCTGAGCGGTGTTGCTCGGAGAGATAACGCAGATTGGCATGGTATGTCTCTTCGTCTATTTCTTTCATTGCCTCTTGAATAGCAGCGCTCGGCAGTTGTAAGGCCTGTAAACCCGCTTGGGTCTTCAGACGCCCCCAGCGTTGATAAGCCGTTTTGTCGTGGACGTAGGCTTTGCAAAAACGCACATCATTCAGATAATTGTCTTCGTAGAGTTTCTCTTCGATGAAATCGTACAGGGAGGGATCGACAGCCCATTCCCGTAGTTTTCGGCGAACATCTGACGCGCAGTGTTCCGAGCGTGCGCAATAAGCCTGCGCCTTATCGAGCGCTTCTTGCTTGGATAACTCGTGCTTTTCCATAGATATCTTCGGATACTTGTATTTCTGTGTATTGTAATTCATGGAGTAGAGTTGCTATTTCGCTTGGATAGGCTTCATTGATCTCGAAAAACAGACGTGCTCCTAAATGAAGCGATGCGATGCGGCGATAAAACTTCAGCGGATCTTCGTCCGGAACAAAAAGAGCAGAGTGCGGTTCGTAATCCAATACATTTGGACGCATCTCTTCTTTCTCCCGCTCGCAGATGTAGGGAGGATTGGAAACAACGATGTCGTATGGGTGTTTTTTTTCGATGAAATCGGACGAAATGAGGTCTTCTGAATCGGAAAAGATATCCGCAATGCCGAACTCTACTTCGACGCCGTTACGTTTAGCATTCTCTTTAGCCACTTCGATGGCTGCTTCCGAGATATCAATCCCCTTTACGCTCCAGTGCGGATAGGCTTTTTTTAGCGCAATGGCAATACATCCGCTGCCGGTTCCAACATCCAAGACCTTTACCTGTTTTTTTCCCGGATCAAGGTGTGCATGTATGATTTGGTCCACCAGTTCTGCCGTCTCCGGACGGGGAATTAGTGTGGCGGGAGTCACTTTTAAATCCAGTCCATGCCACACCGTGTGCCCGAAAATATATTGAATTGGCTCAAATTGATGCAAACGATCAATAATTGTTTGCAGGTTTGGAATATTTTTTGTACCTTTGCACCCTGTAAGGATTTCGTTGCGCGAAAGCCCCGTACTTTCTTCCACGATCCACCAGGCTATGGCTTGTGCTTCGTCCCGGGGATAAAGGTCGATAAGTTGGGAGGTAATATGTGCGATGATTTCTTTCACGCTGCAAAATTACAAAAAAATAATGGAATACGCAAATTATATTGCTCGTTGTATCGAAATTGCTCGTCGTGGAGAGTATTTCGTCGCCCCTAATCCGATGGTAGGGGCTGTTTTGGTGCGTAATAGCGATGAGAAGGTTCTGGCAGAAGGATGGCATGAACGATACGGTGAAGGACATGCAGAGGTGAATTGTTTTAAACATTTAGAGGAAACCCCAGCGCTTTCCCATGAGAAAATCAATATGAAGGATTGCACTCTTTTCGTATCATTGGAGCCTTGTTCCCATTACGGTAAAACACCTCCTTGCGCCAAACTAATTATTGATAAAGGAGTGGGGAGAGTGGTTGTAGGTATGTTGGACCCTAACCCGTTAGTCGCCGGAAAAGGAATCGAGATGTTGCGCAAGGCTGGTATTGAAGTAGTTGTGGGGGTATTGGAAGATCAATGTCGCGAACTCAACAAACGTTTCCTTTGTTTGCATGAGAAGCATCGACCATATGTTATTCTTAAATGGGCGCAAACGGCCGATGGGTTCGTTGACAAAAAACGTGAAATACCTCACTCGTCAGCCCCATCCTCTGATGCCCACCTCAACGGAGCGCTGTCTATCTCTACATCTGCAACGAAAGCACTTGTTCATAGGATGCGTGCGGAGAATATGGCGATTATGGTTGGTACGCGTACCGTTCTACTCGATAATCCTCGATTATTGAATACGCATTGGGAGGGACGAAACCCCATTCGTGTCACGTTAGACAGACACAATTGCATACCGGCAGATGCACGAATTTTCTCCGATGAGATCGAGACAATTGTGTATCGCGATCGCACAGATTGGCCGTTCATTTTAGAGGACTTGGCTCGTCGAAACATTCATTCTATCTTGGTAGAAGGAGGCCCGACGTTGTTGGCGCATATTTTGGAGTCGAATCTTTGGGACGAGATGCACGTAGAAGTGGCGCCCGAGTTAATCATCGGCGATGGCGTTCCTGCTCCTGCAATTGAATTACCGGATCATTTCGAAACAGTAGACGACCATCGTCTATACACGATAAAAAACGGCAAAAACTAATGCAAAATTTGCATAAATGCAAAAAATGTAGTACCTTTGCACCCGATTTATGAAAGAAGCACAATGAAAAAGATTATTTTTATATTGTTTTGGTGCTCCTTGATAGCCGCCCCTTCGTTGGCGGAGGATGTGGTATATCTTAATACGGAGCAGTTCCGTGATCGTATCTTTGATTATAAGACGGAGAGAGAGTGGGTGTATAAAGGTGATAAACCCTGTGTGATAGATTTTTATACGACCTGGTGCGGCCCATGTAAGCGTTTGGCCCCCATCATGGAGGAACTAAGTCAGACTTATTGCGACCAAGTGGTTTTCTATAAGGTCGATACGGAACGCGAACGTGAATTGGCTTATGTCTTCGGCATCAGTTCTATCCCTCAAGTACTTTATATCCCCGTGAACGGAAAACCGATGTTATTAAAAGGATTGTATCCTAAGGAGGAAATAGTGCGTATTATTGAAGAGTTTTTGTTGGTTGAGAATAAGGAATAGAGTCGTTTACACCTGCCATGCAAGTAGAATTCATACTTCTGATATTATCTTTACTTTTTTTCGTTAGTATTATTGCCGATAAAATCGGTTATAAATTCGGAGTACCTACCTTATTGTTATTCCTGATAGTCGGAATGCTATTCGGCTCGGATGGTATAGGATCTTTATTTGGCGGAGCAGGACTGCAGATTGGTACGGAGAATGCACAAGCGCTCAGTACGGTTGCAATGTGTATCATTCTATTCACAGGTGGAATGGATACCAAACTGAGTGACGTAAAATCGGTACTTGCTCCTGGTGTGACTTTAGCTACTGTCGGCGTCTTAATGACCTGTGTAATCACCGGAGGAATAATCTATTATATTTTTGGTTGGCTCCATGCGGTAGCTACTGTCTCCATTTGGATGGCTTTATTGATGGCTGCTACCATGTCCAGTACGGATTCAGCCAGTGTCTTTTCTATCATGCGAACCAATGGCATTGGCTTGAAGCATGATTTAAGACCATTATTGGAATTAGAATCCGGAGCCAATGACCCGATGGCTTATGTTCTCACAACTACGCTCATCGGAGTCGTACTTTCCACGGCAGATCATATAGATACTTTGCCTATTATACAAACAATAGTGGTGCAACTCGTGATGGGTACAGTCCTCGGTTTTGCTTTGGGCGAAGGACTGGTGCTCCTGCTACGTCGGGTACAATTAGCCAACGAAGCGCTTTACCCTATTATGGTGCTTACTGCTTGTATTTTCATCTTTGGTATTACTCATTACTTGCAAGGGAACACTTATCTCGCGGTATATGTTGGCGGTTTGATTATCGGTAATAACAAGTTCACGCGCAAACGCCAAACAAAAGCGTTCTTCAATGGTTTGGCATGGCTTAGCCAATTGGTGATGTTCCTTATGTTAGGTTTGATGGTTCAGCCAAAGGAGTTTATTCATCTCAATGTGTGGCTCCCGTGTCTTATCATTAGTTTGGTGATGATATGTATTTCGCGCCCGATAGCGGTTTGGTTTTGTATGCTACCGTTTAAGCGCTGGCGCACACGCGACAGGATAATGCTTAGTTGGGTGGGGCTCAAGGGAGCTGTTCCGGTGATTTTCGGTGTGATGTGTAAGGCAGAAGGGGTGCCGAATGCGGATATCATATTAAATGTCATTTTCCTTTGTACCATTATTTCCCTTATTGTGCAAGGAACTTCATTGAGTGTGATGGCACGCAAACTGAAACTGGCGACACCGCCGCAAAACGAGAATCGTTTAGACCATTTCGATTTGGATTTGCCGGATGAGATTCAATCTACAGCGCGAGAGGTGGAAGTGACGCCGGATATGATTGAATTTGGGAATACCCCCAGTAAACTGCAGATACCTCCACATACGCTCATTATTATGGTGCGTCGTGGCGAAGACTTCTTCGTTCCCACCGGTTCCAGTGCACTTGAAGTGGGGGATCAGTTGTTGGTAATTAGCGACCAGGACGCTGAGGCTTCGTTCAAACAATTGGCTAATGACGCGGAAGAAGAAGCTCTTTGGCGAGCGGAGATGAAACAAAAGGCAAAGAAGCGTTGGATGCGCGCTACTCAATGGATGCGCCGTGATAAACAGGCAACTTCTAATAAAGAAGATTCAAAAAACGAAACGAATAGTACAAATATAGAATGAAAACAACCGTCTTTTTAACCGGTGCAACCGGTACAATGGGATATGCGGGAATGACTGAGATACTGAGCTATCCGGATAATTATGAATTACGTATCCTGGCTCGTCCGAGTAAAAAGAACAAAGAGTTACTGGCTCCGCTCATGGCGACCCATTCTTCCCTGCATGTTATTTGGGGAGATTTGACCAACTATGACGATGTGCTCAAAGGCGTAACGGGTGCGGATATCGTACTGCATGTGGGTGGCATGGTTTCTCCTCAGGCCGATTACCGTCCTAAGGCAACCTTGCGAACCAATATTTCTGCAGCTGAAAATATCGTCAAGGCAGTATTGGCGCAACCGGACGATAAGCAGCCCAAAGTGGTCTATATCGGTTCTGTGGCGCAGATGGGTGATCGACGTGAACCGCTCCATTGGGGACGTGCAGGTGATCCGATTTGTATTTCTGCGTATGATCATTACGGACTGACCAAAGCACAAGCGGAGCGAATCATCACCAATTCCGGCATTAAAACTTGGGCTTCATTGCGCCAGTCCGGAATTCTCTATCCGGCTATTTTAAAGAACTATGACCCCATCATGTTCCACGTGCCCATCCGTGGTGTCTTGGAATGGGCAACAGTGGAAGATAGTGGTCGTTTATTAGAGCGGGTTTGTCGTCCTGATGTGCCGGAAGAGTTTTGGAAGAATTATTACAACATCGGTTCAGGAAAAGAGTATCGTTTGAATAATTATGAGTTTGAGGTACTTTTACTGGATGCAATTGGGTGCCCAAGACCGGAGAAGATATTTAATACCAATTGGTTTACAACCCGCAATTTCCATGGAATGTGGTATATAGATGGTGATAAGTTGGAAGATATGCTGCACTTCCGCGCGAATGTTCCTGTGAAAGAGTATTTCGCGCAGATGGCTAAAGCTTCCTCTTTGCCATGGGGAATAAAATTCTCATCCAAGACACATATTGCCAAACTCTTCCCGCATTGTGTCAAGTTGGCCATGCGCGCCATGGCGAATAGCAAAGAGCATGGTACGCAATGGTGGATTAAGAATGGGGTGCAACCACGCATCAATGCGTACTATGGATCGCTGAAGGCATATAAGGCAATTCCTGATTGGAAACATTTCGATGTAAGTCATAATAGTGAAGAATACGTCCTTTTGAATCACGGATATGATGAAAGTAAACCAATGGATAGCCTCACTATTGCCGACTTGAAGAAAGCAGCCGAGTTCCGTGGTGGGAAATTAGTAACCGATCATGTAGAAGCGCGAGGATTAGCATTGTGGGATACACAACTTGAATGGCAGGACGCCAATGGCAATGTGTTCTCTGCTACCCCGCGTCTGATTTTGTTGGGTGGTCATTGGTCTCCGTACGATATGCCCTATCCGTATATGCATGAACCCAAGGAGAAACAGATTCCTTGGCATTGGGATCGTGTGGCAAAACAAAATCCGTTCTTTGCTCAGTTATGGGCACCCCTGCACGAGGCAGATGAAGATAATATCTACGGACCGGAGGTTTTTGAAGGCTGGGAGCGGTGAGGCACCGCAGCCGAGCAACGATAAGCGAACGTAAACATGTATTTTGACGAATTAGCGCTTTCAGATGAAGTATTAGATGCATTGTGGGATATGCATTTCGATGAGTGTACCCCTGTGCAAGAAAAAACAATTCCTGTTATACTGGATGGTCATGATGTCATTTCTTGCGCACAAACCGGTACAGGAAAGACGGCGGCATATATTTTACCGCTTCTTACTAACCTCGCTTTTGATAACCATGATCCTAATAAACTGAATGCGATCATCATGGCGCCTACTCGAGAACTGGCGCAGCAGATAGACCAACAGATGGAAGGATTCGGTTATTATGTTCCTTTCTCGTCTGTACCTATTTACGGAGGAAAGGACCAAGGCGCGTGGGGAACACAAGTGACCGGCTTACAAAAAGGTGCAGATATCGTCATCGCTACGCCCGGGCGTTTGCTAAGCCAGATGAATATCTACGACATCGATTTCTCGGGTGTAAAATATTTCATTCTCGATGAGGCAGATAGAATGCTCGACATGGGTTTCTATGACGATATAATGACTATCGTCCGTCAATTACCGAAAGATCGCCAAACTATTATGTTCTCTGCTACCATGCCGGAGAACATCCGCCGGATGGCAAAAGCCATCATGCGCAATCCCGTGGAAGTGCAAATAGCCGTTTCTCGTCCTCCGGAGACTATTCGTCAGATGCATGTACGGTTGTATGAAGCACAAAAACCCGGCTTCGTGCAACTTGCTCTGCAAGGACGTGACTTAAAGAAAGTTATTATTTTCGCGGGCAAGAAACAGCGGGTTAAAGAGCTCGCGCGCACGTTACGCATGTTAAAAATAGACGCGCGTGCGATGCATTCCGATTTGGAGCAACATGAACGTGATCAGGTAATGCTCGATTTTCGTAATGCCAAAATAGATGTGCTGGTGGCTACTGATGTAGTGGCTCGAGGAATCGATGTGACGGATGTACCACTTGTCATCAATTATGATGTACCGCACGACCCCGAAGATTATATACATCGTATCGGTCGAACAGCGCGCGCAGAGAATAGCGGCGAAGCCATCACTTTAGTAACACCGGAAGACGCGCGTTATTGGGGGCGTATTGAAAAATTCCTTAAGAAAGAGATTGAACGCGTGTCTATACCAACAGCCTTGGGGGATGCTCCGCCGGAAAATGAGTACGCTCGAATTAAAAATGGTTCTAAAAAGCAGAAAAGTCCGTTTTTTCATACATCTCGTCATAAAAAAGCAGTATCTTTGCACCGAAATTCAAAACAAAACAAATGAGATACGGTAAAAGTAAAGAAAAATGAAAAAAATTGGATTAATAACTTCGTTGCTGCTTGTGTACGGATGGATTGTAGGAGCAGCAAAAACCATTAACGGAAGTGTCATTGATGCAGAAGGAAAGGCAATGCCTTTTGTCACTATCTCTGTATTGGCACAAGACTCAAGTTTACTGACCGGTACCATCACGGATGATGATGGTCTATATGCCATTGAGCTAACTACCAATCAGTATATAATTCAGGCTTCGTATGTGGGATATGTGACAGCATATGGAGGTCCGGACTTTGTGTTGCGAGAAGAGACCGAAAAACTCGCGGAAGTTGAAGTAAAAGCGAAGAAACCGCTTATCGAACGGCAGATGGATAAACTGGTAGTGAATGTAAGTGCCTCACCCTTAGCTGCAGGTTCGAATGGAAATGATATTCTACGTCGTGCCCCGGGTGTCCGTATTGATAAGGATGGGAACATTACGGTTAATGGCAAAAGCGTTGAAATATGGATTGACGGAAAACCCTCCTATCTTAGTGGTCAGCAGTTGAAGGCTATGCTCGATGGAACAGACGGTAATACTATCGAAAAAATTGAGATTATCTCGAATCCATCGGCAAAATATGACGCGAGTGGACAAGGTGGTATCATCAATATTAAGACCAAACGCAACATGATGAAGGGCTTGAATGGTATACTTTCTGCAGCCTATGGAGGAATGTATTTCGGCGATGTGAAGCGCTGGTTACAGATGGATATGGTATCGCTCAACCTTAATTACCGCAGTGAGAAAACCTATACCTATGGTCAACTCACACAAGTATTTGGGCAAAACGATATCGATCTCGAGACATATCGCAAAACCCCTACTTTGGAGAACTATTCCTATTCAGGCTATGCGATGGATCTCCAGTATTACATGGTCAAGGTGGGGAACGATTGGTATATCGACTCGGTCAATACATTCGGTTTTATCCTTCAAGTGCCGTATATGAAGGCGAATCAGCGGATCATCGATGGCCGTAACTATGCCTATACGGTGGAAGGAACGGATACCGTGAGTAAGAGCGTGAGCCACACCGGTGCGCAAATACAGTCTCCGCAACACACCGCGAACCTTAACTATACCCATACCTTCAATGATGAATTGGAGCGTGAACTGACGGTAAATGTGGACTACAACCGCTATAATAACAAGACGACAAATACCCAGTTGACCGATTACGAAGAACTTATCCCTTATTCGCTGGGCCTCAATATCAATAGCCAACAGGTGGTAGATATTTATAGCGCGAAATTGGATTTCCAGACCAAGTTCTGGAAAACAGGCATGATTGAGTGCGGTGTGAAGTACGGCCTTTCGTCTACCAATAATCACATGACTACTGACTCCATTTTTAACGATATCCCGCTCAGCCAGACGTCGCAGGATTTCCGTTATGATGAACATGTGGCAGCTGCGTATATCTCTGTAGGCAAACAGTTTGGTGAGCACTGGTCGGTCAAACTCGGCCTCCGCGGAGAGTATACCTATAGTTTCGGCAACTGGCTCAGTGCTAATTCGGTTACGCGTCGGTCTTATTTCAATCCTTTCCCGACGGCATACATCGGATATACCACTTCACCGCTTGGCAAATTGCAACAACCGATAGCAGTCAGCGCCAGTTATACTCGCCGCATCAAGCGACCGAACTACTGGATGCTCAACCCGTTCCGGACTTATATTGATGCATATAGTTATCAGGAAGGTAATACGGAACTTACGCCGGAATTCAATAACGATGTAGAACTCCATTTCTCGTGGACGCAGTATCTTAATGTAACGTTTAACTTTGCACACACCCAAGATATGTTCTCGCAGAAAACAACTATTTTGCCGGACGGAATGGGTTATACGAAATGGAGTAATTTCGGCACATGCACAACTCATGGTGGTAATTTATCGCTTACGGAACTCCCACTTGTGCCGAAGTACGTTACGGCTGAAGATGGAACAAAAACAATGCAGGGCGCTTGGCTTGCATTAACTGTCAATGCAGGCTGGTTTCATTTCATCAATAAGTCGTACGAGAAAAACGCCGAGGGTAAATCGGCCTATGAAAACCGCACACACTATGGTTATGTCGGCGGAACTCTCTCTGCTTATCTGCCTAAAGACTGGACATTGACATTTGATGGAAATTGGTCATCCCCTATGACCACCGGTTATAATAAGCAGGGGAGTATGTATTTCCTCAGCTTTGGTGTGAGGAAAATGTATATGCCTAAGGGACTCATTTTCAATCTCAATATTCAAGACCTTGCGCGTTCGCTCAGCATGGTGGACAAGAGCGAAGGAATGGCACCGGGATATGAAAGTTGGCATGGGAATTACGTACGTCAACAACGTGTGATGTTATCTATTACGTGGATGTTCGGCCAGTATCAGCAACATAAGAATCGTAAGGTCGGTAACATGGATGAACTCAATCGTCTTGGAGGGGGCGGAGGTGTCCAAACAGGAAACTAAGATTACAAACATACATGGAACAAATCATTTCTCTCAATGAAGCATTAGACACCCCTACTTTTTATGGGGTGAACAATCACAACATCTTGTGCCTCAAGAACCAGCACCCGGAGGTGCGCATAGTGGCACGCGGATATCAGGTGAAGGTCTCCGGCTCTGAATCGGCTGTGGCGCATTTTGAACACTCATTGCATCTTTGTGAACAATTCTGTATCCGCAACAATCGACTGACAGAACAAGATATCCTAATGCTTTTGCACGGAGATAAACCTCATGAACAGGCCACAGATGATTTGATTCTGCATGGTGTCAACGGAAAATCAATCTATGCCCGGTCTATCAACCAAAAAGCGCTTGTCGCAGCATATGAAGAGAATGATTTGCTCTTTGCGGTTGGCCCAGCCGGAAGTGGTAAAACCTATACGGCAATAGCCTTGGCTGTAAGGGCGCTGAAACAAAAGGAGGTGAAGCGGATTATCCTTTCCCGTCCGGCTGTGGAAGCAGGCGAAAAATTGGGTTTCTTGCCTGGTGACATGAAGGAGAAAATTGATCCCTATCTGCAACCACTTTATGATGCGCTGCAAGATATGATTCCAGCAGCAAAACTGACCGAATACATGGAGAAAGGTACAATTCAGATTGCCCCGCTTGCTTTCATGCGAGGGCGAACCTTATCTGAAGCGGTAGTCATCCTCGATGAGGCTCAAAACACAACGGCTTTGCAGCTGAAGATGTTTCTTACCCGCCTCGGATTAGGAGGAAAAATGATTGTTACCGGTGATATGACGCAGATTGACCTTCCTGTTTCCCAAAAATCCGGATTGCGCGATGCAATGGAACGTTTTCATAACATAAAAGGTATCAAAATCATCGAATTCAACGAGAAAGATATCGTTCGCCACCCGCTCGTAAAGCGCATTGTCGCAGCGTACGCAAAAGAGTAAATTGATTAATTCATAACGCATATTTGTTAAAAATGCAAAAATATTGCTCAAATATTTGGTAGTTTCAAAAAAAAGCAGTACTTTTGCACGCTTTTTCGTGTAAAAAGCACGTCATTATTATTAATCCGGGCAGGAACTCGCGCAGTTCAACGCCCACAAACAACGCAAAAACAAATGGCAACAAAGATTCGTTTGGCTCGTCATGGTCACAAAGACTATGCTTTCTACCACATCGTAGTAGCAGACAGCCGCTCGCCGCGTGACGGCAAAATTATCGAACGTCTCGGTTCGTTCAATCCGAACACCAACCCTGCAGCCGTTATCCTTGATTTCGACCGCGCTCTTTATTGGGTAGGCGTAGGAGCACAACCGACCGACACCGTACGTACCATCCTCTCTAACGAGGGCGTGCTCTTGATGAAGCACCTCAATGGTGGTGTCGCAAAAGGCGCATTTAGTGCAGAAGAGGCTCAAAAGCGTTTCGACGCTTGGAAAGCACAAAAAGATGCTAAAGCTGGTAAGATCAGCCAGGCTGAGGCAGACAAAAAAGCTGCTGCTGCGAAGGCTCTCCTCGCTCAAGAGGTTGAGACCAATAAGGCAAAAGCTGCTGCTATCGCACAGAAACGTGCTGAGGCTGCTGCTGAACTCGCTGCTGCAGCTCAAGAGGCTGCGCAGGAAGCTGCTGCTGCAGAGGCAGAGGCTAAGGGCGAAGCTCCCGCAGAAGAGGCTGAGGCTTAAAAATCGGAATATCGATATAACGATATATCGAAATACCGAAAAATCAAGGTCCGAGACGAGAGTTTCGGACTTTTTTTAGTGCCTTAAGCGTGCCAAACGCGCTTTGAATCGGTCAAAGTAAATCTGCCATAATACCGGAAGGGATACTTCCAGCGTGATGGAAAGCAGGTAAAGAAGCGTGTAACCTGAGAGGAATTTCGGACTACGCGGGAAGAACCAGAAATCATTCTGAAAACCATACTGCATCGTCTCGTTGCCCCAGAAATGAACGAAGATCCAGCAGAACAGAAACCGCACCAGAAGATGGTTCGTCATGATAGACCAAGTACCGTTTCCGATGGCTGTTTCAATGCCGTTTTTAGGGATCAAGAGCGCGATCAGCTTACATGCTACCATCCAGAAGAGGCATCCTAAGGTGCCGGCTACTATCGGGCGAACGATGGCTCCACTGAAATTCATAAACGCCCAAAGGTACGTTTTAGCGGTTCCATATACCACGGCGCACCATGCACCCAATAGGAGCAGCATCGTCCACCAAAGATGCTTGGCTTTCAGAAGGGGTTCAAAATAGATCCTAAAACACTTTCCCAATTGAATGAAATACAGCGCAAATAGTATTCGCTCTACTACCAACCATCCTTTTCCTTCTAATTGCAAGGAATTGCAATATAGTCCTACTGCTGCGACGATGGTATATAGGATTAATACTCCCCAAGCCGGCAAACGTTTGCTGAGCAGATGGATGAGTCCGTATAGGAGAATGGCGAAATACAATAAGCCTACGAACCAGGTAGCTAAATTCAGCAAATATTGATGACCGGTAATGAAAGGTTCTATAAACAGGTCATGCATATTCCATACCTGTTCAGTGCTCGGCAAGTAGTTCACAGGATGCCGAAAATTAATGATACTGACGATACCTGCATAGACTATGTTCCAACCGATAAGCGGAAAAACCAGATTTTTGGTTTTTCTCCAAACAAAAGAAGGGAGATCGCTCCATTCTATGTCGCGAAACAGATACCCGCTGATAAATAGAAAGAGCGCCATTCGGTAACTTCCTGCCGAAAAGTGAGACTGCCACCATTCGCATCCGGGTATAGGGAAAGAATGACCAAGCACCACCAACACAATCGCTATGGCACGGAGTATATCTATCGATCGATTTCGCTCTTTTACAGGCATCAATGCACTCTTTTTATCAATTAGGTCGCAAAAATACAAAAATTTTTGCATATGTGCAAATTTTTTCGTACCTTTGCGCACTTTTTAATTTCAAGTCGGCTATATTGTACATGAAACTGAAAAAAGTAAGCATCATAATGCCGAATTACAACCACGCTCCTTATCTTAAGGAGCGCATGGAGAGTATTCTCGCGCAGGATTATCCCGATTTTGAGGTAATCTTGTTGGACGATGCATCAACTGACGAAAGCCTTTCTGTCCTCAAATCCTATGAGAATCATCCGAAAGTGGTTCGGCTGATTGCCAATGAGACCAATTCCGGCAATACTTTCTTGCAATGGAAACGAGGCTTGGAAATGGCGAAAGGCGACTATGTATGGATTGCGGAGAGTGATGATGTGGCGGAGCCTGCTTTACTTTCTCGTTTGGTAGCGGAGATCGAGCAGAAAGATGCTACTTTGGCGTTCTGCCATAGCCTATGGATTGACAGCGACGGAAAACCTATTGCGCGAACCGTTGATCCCCGATGGAAACGGGATTTTTCGATGGCGGGAGCTACGTTTGTCAGGCGGTTTCTGTTGGGATATAGTTCGATATGCAATGCCTCGGCCGTAGTCTTTAAACGCGAGGCTGCGCAAAAAGTGGACATGGAGAAAGTAGCGCAGTATTCCGCCAGCGGAGACCGCCTCTTCTGGATACAGATTGCCTTGCAGGGGAGAGTGGCATATGTGGCGGATAACCTGAATAAATTTCGCCAGCATTCGAATAAAGTATCCGGTGGAGCCGAATATATGGGAGTGAATATTGTGCAGGATCATGCTATTTATCGGCTAATGAATAAATCGCTGGATTTGACTGCTAATGAGAGAAGATGGATTTGTGGTTATCATTGGAAAGCCATGCATCGGCCTACCGTGTCTAATGAAGGACGCATAAGTGCTTTGTTGGCATGGGGAAATGAACCTGAATTCGGACGGCTGTCTTATTTGTTCTATCTCCTCCATCGTGCCAAAGAGAAATGCTAACCTATTTGCTCAATATCGCTTTTGCCATTGCTGCTACGGTGCTCTATATCAAAGCGCCCTGGACCTATAGTTACGACTATTGTGTGGCGCTGATGGTATGCTTTATTGCGCAGAACGTGCTTTTCTTTGTTACTAACAAGCGAAAAAACTGGTTGGGCTTTGAGTTCTTCTTCGCCCTCTCCTTCTTCCTTGTCAATTTCGTCTATCCGGTTTTCTATGCTCCTACGGAACGTATCTATTGGTCGTTCTTCTCGTTCTCGTTCAATGATAATTTCGTCACGCGGGCTACAGCCTTGGCGTATTTCGGATATGCCTGGTATATGCTCGGGGTAACACGCATTTTGCAGCTAAAGCGAGAGGAACCTGATGAGCCGACATTTACCATTTCTATGCGGCAATATCTTTGGTTTTTTGGCATCACTATGGTGGCTTGGGTACTCTTTGTCGCTACCGGCGGCCTCGCGGCACTGCAGAGTGTCTATGCAGAAGGATCCAATCTGCGCGATGTGGGTATCTATAGTTATTTTAACAATATCTTTACTATAGGCTGCTATTTCTTGGCGATTTTCATTTTCCGCCTGCCGAAACAGAAATGGTGGTTTTATCTGGCGGTGATAGCTTCATTCATGCTTATACTCCTTTCTACCGGAAGCCGCCAGTTGGCTGTCGGGCTTGCGCTGATTCTTGTCGTGGGATTCAGTATGTATGTGTATCACCTTAAATGGTGGCACGTACTCGGTCTTGTGGCCGGTGGATCGATTGTTCTCTTCCTGGTTATGACGCTTCGTAAAGAAGGTTTGGATCCAGCGGCATGGCAAGCCAAACTGGCGCATACTAAATTAGAAGAGTTTTGGGATATCTATGAAGACCTGATTGTGAACGATGTTAACCTCTTCCGCCTTTTCGGGTGGGCGCAAGAGAACGACCTGACATGGTTCACCGGGATGTCGCTTGATCTGTCTTCTCCGGTTCCTGGGCTTGCCGGATATATCATTGAGCATTCTGATCTTCCGCCGCAGATGCTGCATGGCGGTGACCTGCCGACTTATCTGTTCATGGGGCCGGATGCTACCTGGGGGACCGGCACCAACATGATTGGCGAAGCATACCGTTCTTTTGGGGCGGTTGGAACAGCGATTGCCATGTTCCTCATCGGCCTTTGGGTAAAGGAAAGCTATTATCGGGCGAAGAACAATGTCTATTGGTACTTGATGTATTTCCTCTTGGTAGGACATGCGCTTATCTATCCTCGTGCCCCGCTTCTCTTTGATCCGAGATTGGTTACATGGAGCCTCTTGCTCCTGCTCATAGTTATGACGATCACCAATCATCAAGAGCAAATAGTGAATTGGCTCAATTCCATCGGCAAAAAGAAGGAGGTGCAGCCATGAGAATACTCTATTGCATACCTCATCTCTATAATTCTGGTGGTATGGAGCGGGTGTTGACTCAAAAGGTAAACTGGCTCGCGGCGCATACTGACTATACCATCACCATTGTCACCACTGAGCCTACGCCGACGGGCATGAGTGATATCTATTTCCCGTTGGATAAGCGCGTGAAAGTGGTAGCCCTGAATGTCGATTTTAACGCGGACTATCATAAATGCTTATTTCCTAAATGGCTGGGTCATACGCGGCGTATGCGTCTATATCGACAGAAATTAACGGACTATATTCTTCGTGAAAAGATAGATCTTTGTATCTCCCTCTGTGGTAAAGAAATTGCCTTTCTCAATCAACTACCTTGCCGAACGATTGCAGAATCGCATTTTGCTAAAGAACAAAGGACGCAATTATTGATGGCTAATCATAGCGGATGGTTTTGGGCATTATTGGGAAGAGTTCGTACATGGCAGTTAGTGCAAGCCGTCAAACCCTTGGAGCGGCTGGTGGTACTGACCGACGCAGACAAAGCAGCCTGGGAGAAAGCCGGTTGCACGAACGTGACCGTCATTCCGAATCCCTGCATACTGGATAACTGTCAACTATCAACTATCCATTCTCAATTCCCTAAAACGGTGCTTGCCGTCGGACGTCTGCATGAGCAAAAAGGATTTGATCTCTTGCTGCAAGCTTGGAAACCGATCGAGAAGACTTATTCGGATTGGTCTTTGCGTATAGTAGGAGAAGGTCCTAAACGAGCTGAATTAGAAGCACAGATAGAGTCACAGGGTCTGAAACGGGTAGTTCTTGCAGGTGCTACAAATAATGTATTAGACGAATATGAAGCGGCATCGATATTTGTGCTATCGTCCCGGTATGAAGGTTTACCGTTAGCCCTTATCGAGGCCATGTGGAGTGGATTACCTTGTATCGCTTTTGACTGTCCGCAAGGGCCGGCTGAACTACTGGCAGAAAATAGAGGATGGCTCGTTCCCGATGGAGATATTGCTGAACTTACAGCACAGATAGCCTATGCTCTATCTCATCCCGAAGAAGCATTAAAGTGTGCGCAGAAAGCACAAATATTTGCACAAACAACCTATAGTGAAGCGGCTATTATGCCACAGTGGGTGCAACTCATCGAGTCATGCAAGTAATATACGATAATATTATCTATTCTTTACAACGATACGGAGGCATCTCGGTTGTATGGAATGAACTCTTGTCAAGAGCGAGGGCAGATCGGGATATTGACCTGGTAATCCTAGACTTTCCTGCTGGTCAAGACCTACGCATGTTGGAGCGATATCGTGTTCCCGCTTTCCATGCTAAAGCTCCTGCCATTTTTCATTCCTCATATTTTCGAATTCTTCCACAAGAAGGAGTGTATAATGTGACGACAGTCCATGATTTGACGTATCATTTCTATCGTCATGGTTTGGCAAAGAAAGTGCATCTTTGGGAAGAAGAACGAGCGCTTAGGAATAGTGAAGCAGTGATATGCGTGAGTGAAAATACCAAGCGAGATTTGTTGCATTTCTATCCGTGGGTGAAAGAAGAAAATATTCACGTCATATATAACGGCGTTGGAGATGAATTTTATCCGATAAAATCGGTGGAAAAGAAAGGCTATCTACTTTTTATTGGGAATAGCCAAGTTGCCTATAAACGTTTTGATGTGGCTCAAGAAGTGGCGAAACGAACAGGACTTGAACTAAGAACGGCTTCTAACGTGACCCGCGAACAACTCAATATAATGTACAATGAAGCTTTGTGTCTGCTGTACCCATCAGACTATGAGGGATTTGGAATACCCATTTTGGAAGCTCAGAAAGCCGGATGCCCCGTTATTGCGCAAAACACCTCTTCGGTCCCGGAAGTGATAGGGAATGGGGAGCTCTTGGTGTCGCATGATAAGACAGTCCGGATGGCAGATGCTATGGCAGACAAGGTGAGGCAACTTCTCTCTCAACCCACTCAGTCCATTATAGAGAAAGGCATGCAAAATGCCAAGCGCTTCTTATGGGATAAAACCTATGCACAAACAAAACAAGTATATGAAGATATCTATTATAACCATCACTTATAATAGTGCCAAGACAGTACAACGAGCCTTAGATAGCGTACAGAATCAGCACTATTCTGACATTGAGCACATCATTGTAGATGGGGCTTCGTCGGATGGAACACGTGAAATAGAAGAGAAATACGCGGCGGATCATAAGAATGTGCGTTACATCTCTGAACCAGATAAAGGTATTTATAATGCGTTGAATAAGGGCATTCAAATGGCTACAGGTGATGTAATCGGTTTTTTGCATTCCGACGATATGCTATATTCCTCCGATTCCATCGGAAAAATTGCTGCTTCTTTTGAGAACGAATCAGTAGATGTCGTCTATGGCGATCTGCAATACTGCCATGGAGATAAGGTAATTCGTCGTTGGCGCAGCAATGCGTTCCGCCCGTTGAGTCTAAAGTTCGGGTGGATGCCTCCTCACCCTACGGTTTACGTGCGTCGTGAGGTGTATGAGCAAGTAGGTGAATACGATGAGTGGTTCCATATATCAGCGGATTATGATATGATGCTGCGTATTTTCAAAAGAGGATATCAGTCCTATTATATCCCTGAAGTGTTAGTGCGTATGGAGACCGGAGGAGCAAGTAATAAAAACACCAAAGCTCGCTTATCTAAAACACAGGAGGATTATATCGCTCTCAAAAAAAATAACGTGGGCGCAGGATACTTGACAGTAGCCTTCAAACAGCTGCGCAAAATCCGCCAGTTCCTGAGGAAATCATAGAGTATGTTAAATATTTCTATCGTACTATATCATCCCGATTGGGAGCATGAAGTTCTGCCTCTTGTTGAAGAATTGCTGCGTGTGAAAAATCTACGCAAGATCTATTTGTTGGACAATAGCGAAGATCGAGAGATACATCCCAAATCGGAAATTAAGAACCCGAAGCTTCGGTATATGCATATGGCATCTAATCTGGGATATGGAAAGGCTCACAATATCGCTTTGCGTGAAAGCGCTTATTATAAGACCGAATTGCACCTGGTGATGAATAGCGATATTCAGGTGAAAGCGGAAGATATTGATGCGATGCACGATTGGATGCTCAGTCAACCTCAAGTGGGACAACTCATGCCGAAAGTGCTTAATCCGGATGGTTCGCAGCAGTTTCTGGCCAAACGTCTTCCTGCGCCTTTGGATGTATTCGGGCGTCGTTTCTTGCCGCAATGGATGATGTCTAAAAGAAATCGTAAATACGAGTTGCGAGATAAGGACTTAACACGTCCGATCAATGCACCTTATTTAAGCGGCTGCTTTATGCTTTTGCGCACAAAAGCTGCGGTGGAATCGGGACTTTTCGATGAACGATATTTTATGTATCCGGAGGATATCGACCTAACGCGCACCATTCATCGCCAATGGCTTACGCTCTATTATCCGGAGTGGACGGTTGTCCATGCACATGCTCGGGAATCCTATAAAAACAAACACATGCTTTGGGTACATATCCAAAACATGTGTAAGTATTTCAATAAATGGGGTTGGCTCTTCGATTCAGAACGTCATACGTTCAATAATCTATAAGTTAGATATCCTCCGTATATTAGGAGCAATAACAAACCTGCCCATCTTTGCACCTTACGTTCCTTATTTGTTTTTACTGCCATCCATACGATGACGCTTCCCAATGCAGCAATAATGGCATCTAATTCGATACCTTCATAGGCCGGCAATGGGCGTATTATTGCGCTCGTTCCCAATACAAAGAAAACATTGAAGATATTACTTCCGATAACGTTGCCCAATGCGATATCGGAATTCTTTTTAAATGCCGCCATGACCGAGGTGGCCAATTCCGGTAGTGAGGTTCCTAATGCGACAATAGTCAAGCCGATGATGGCTTCGCTCACGCCGCAGCGAACGGCGATGTCAACCGCACTCTTGACGATCAGTTCTCCGCCCACAACAAGCCCTACAAATCCGCCGAGCACTAAACAGAGGGCTCTGCGCACAGTGATTTCCTTCGTACTTGGTACTTCGTCACTTGGTACTTCACTTGGATGATCTTTCGCATGGCGGAATGTATTGTAGAGAAAATAACAGAACATGAGCAGCAATACAATACCACCAATACGACCTATACCGCGTTCGGATTCGCAGGAGTGAAGTTGAATCGCCACGCAACAAAGCACCAGTACACCTGCGATGATGGACATTGGGATGTCAAAGTCACGGCTGCGTTTTTGCGATGCAACCGGATATACCAGCGCGGTGAGACCTAAGATAACAAAAGTGTTGATGATGTTGGAACCTAAGATATTCGTTATGGCGAGGTCGGTAGATCCTTCTGCAACTGACACCATATTCACGACAAACTCCGGCATAGAGGTGCCAAATGCCACCACAGTTAAACCGATGACTAAATCGGATATGCCAAAACGTTTAGCAATGGCAGATGCACCATCTACGAGAAAGTCGGCTCCCCTAACCAAGGCAATAAAACCCACGATAATAAAAATTATCGCTACCCAGATACCATGTGCTAATAAGGATTCTATCATACGTTAAATAGGAAATGCATTATGTCCCCGTCTTGAACAAGATAATCTTTTCCTTCCGTAGCCAGTTTACCGGCTGCACGGCATTGTGCTTCTCCTCCGAGCTCGATGAAATCGTTATATTTGATTACTTCTGCTCGTATGAAACCGCGTTCAAAATCGGTATGGATAACTCCGGCACATTGAGGTGCTTTATATCCGGCTTTAAATGTCCAAGCGCGCACTTCATCGCTTCCTGCAGTAAGGAATGTGCGAAGATTAAGCAGCGCGTAGGCGGCTTTGATAAGGCGGTTAACACCAGATTCCTGTAAACCAATCTCTTCCAGGAACATCTGGCGCTCCTCATAAGTCTCCAATTCAGCAATTTCGCTTTCTATTTTTGCTGCCAATACCAGCACTTGCGCGTCCTCGTCTTTTACCGCCTCGCGCACTTGATCGACATACGCGTTGCCGTTTACAGCCGAAGCTTCATCTACGTTGCAAACATACATTACCGGCTTGTTGGTTAATAAAAACAAGTCTTTTGCTGCCAGTTCTTGGTCCTTGTTATCTAATTCTACTGTGCGGGCATTCTTGCCTTGAGACAGCGCTTCACGATATTTAACAAGCACTTCGAGTTGTAGTTTCGCATTCTTGTCTCCACCTGCTTTTGCGGCTTTTTCGCATTTCTGAATGCGGGATTCAACGGTCTCCAGGTCTTTTAACTGAAGTTCTGCATCAATAATTTCCTTATCTCGAACCGGATTAACAGAACCATCCACATGCACTACATTCTCATCATCAAAACAGCGTAGCACATGTATGATGGCATCCGTCTCACGGATATTTGCTAAGAATTTATTGCCGAGTCCCTCTCCTTTGCTCGCGCCCTTAACCAAACCTGCAATATCTACAATTTCAACAGTAGTCGGAATGACTCCTCGTTCAGGTTTGCAAAGTTCTCCTAATTTGATAAGGCGTTCATCCGGAACGGTAATGACACCCACATTCGGCTCGATGGTACAGAAAGGGAAATTGGCGCTCTGCGCCTTGGCGT
>SAMEA3663084__coassemble_204_pt1 | contig 21201 bp, 17 predicted proteins | sample SAMEA3663084__metabat2_low_PE_028 | metagenome-assembled genome bin SAMEA3663084 (sample SAMEA3663084) | pig gut metagenome | biome: pig gut; feature: pig-associated habitat; material: faeces | place: France | collected 2012 | reverse complement strand
GAAATCCCATACTCCCTTCCAGTCCAAATGATTGTCTACTTCTGCAAATTCGACATTCTCAAACGAATCGAACATCGCGCGGAGGTTCTTCTTGCTCGCGATGACAAACCGGTCGTTCGGATAGCGACGACTTAGCGAAGCAATAACAGGAACCGTCATTGCCACATTACCGATCGTAGCCAAACGAATAATTAAGTAGGTCATCTTAGCGGTATTTTGGTTTTCGTTTAAATTTCCACATATAGGCCAGATTGATACTCAGATCCATCGGGCTGGCCATATTAAAATAGTCTGTTACAGAGGTACCGTACACACCTCCGAAGGAGTAGTCAAAGCGAATCTCCAATTGGTATATGCCGGCCTTTTTGGTTTGGAAGTAGAGTCCTGTTCCGGCAGCAATACCCCAGTCAAAGCGATGGTCGATGAGTTCGTATTCCGGAGAGGCATTACCGTTTACCAAGACGCCGTTGTTTCCTTCATCCTTTACGCAAAAACCAATCTGCGGACCGAGGTTCAAGAACCATCGGCAAAGTTCGCTACCGAAGTTCAGGTGCATGAAGATCGGCAGTTCTATATAATGCAAACTGCGATTATATCGGCCCTCATCACTCTTCTCTGCCCATCCGCGATGGAGATAGTTCAATTCCATCTGGAAACCGCAGTATTTATGGCCGGCATAGCGGAAGACAAATCCTCCATTCCCGCCCAGCACGCAGGCATCGGTGATCGGAGACATATTGCCTACCGACGGACGGTACATCACAGTACCAGCCGTCACACCGCCGTGCACACCGAAACAGAATTCCTTCTCTTTTAACCGCGGTTGCGCCAAAGAAGGAAGAAACTGGAAACAGAAAAGAGCCAGGACGATAAGCCCCAATCCTCTTCCGAATATGTCTCTTGTTGCCTTCACCGATTGTTAATTTTCATTTTTTACTACCACTTCCGTGCAGCCATTTTGCCATCCTCCTTCACCAATCTGTTTCCAGCAGATAGAGGACTGAAGGCCGTGAATCTCTTTTTCACCATGCAACCAAGCTACCAGCGCTTGCATCAGATCATAACCCAATAAGTCGTAGCGAGGCATTTCGCAAACATGGTCGTTCACATAGAACTCCTCCCACAGCGCATCGTACTCTCCGCGTCCTTCCTCATTGGTGAAGACGGTGGTATAGAGCTGCGGCAGGTTGATGGGCTCTTTCTGCCAGGAGTATTGGCTGATAATGCGTACGCGATAGCCCTCATCGCGAAGTCTTTGAAGATGAGGCAATAACTGACGAATGTGTTGGTATCTATCGCTATGCAGGATAAAGATATTTTCCCGATCGGTATCGAGCGCATAGGCGCAAGAGTCGTTGAGTAAGTCGCCTAAGGGGAGGTTGGTGTATTGCAATTCATGTGCCAGCAGTTGCTTGCGCATCACACGAGTGGACGTGGCTAATTCTGCTTCATGAACGTCGATTGCGACGCAATGGATATCATCCGAACGTTCTGCAATCCAGCTGCAGAGACTATCCACTTCCTGTTTGTCCGTGGAGTTGAACTGCAGCACTTGGGGACGATTCTCCAATCGGATATCATCGCTGAACGGCAGTAAAAGCGGTACATTGTGTGTATCACACCACTCGGCCATCAGTTCAATTTGAATCGGGTAGACGAGACCTAACACACCGCGTACGGCATCTAACTCCGTGCTATCGCATAATGCGCGCACGCGCAATTCGCTGCGCTCTGTATCATATACGCGCAAACGATACAGCGTGCTGTCGTTTTGCAGGTCTCGCAGCGCCAATAACGCACCTTGATAGAATTCCAACATTCTATCCGCATTTCCACTGCGCTTGGTCTGCTGGCTCTCAAAGGGCAACAACAAGGCCAGTTCTATGATTTCACGGGTGTCTGCAATTGAATCTACTACAGCGACCGTATCTTTCGGCGCGATTACAACAACCGGGTCAACTGCCATCATTGTATCTCTTGCCAAACGTTTCTCCCAGCGCTCCAGACGAGGGTCAATGGGTTCTTTTATCGGACGCTCGGCCTGCTGCTTTACGACCGGTCGCTTGGTGGGAATGAGCAATTCCTCGTCATAGCGAACACCGCGTTCTTTCAGTTGCGGGTTCAGACGAATGATCTCTGCTTGCGATACATCGAAGTTCACGCCGATGCGGTACAAACCGATACTACGTTCTACGCGATATCGATACACCTCCTCTCCGTTCACTGTATCTAAAGGATAATTCAACAGTTCTTGCGCTGTTGCGGGAACGAGGAATAGGAAACAAAGAGCAAGGATAAAGAAGCCTCTAAACCCTAATCGCTCTACACTAAACTTTTTTACTTGCATATTTTCGTTTTCTAATAATCCAAATTACTCCTCCTAAGAGGGCCAAGATAGCTATCGGACTTATTGTGCTGATAGCTTGTACGCGGGCGCGTTCGTCATGTGCACGCTTGTCGTTGAGCAGTCGCAAGGCGACGGTCTTCTCGCGCAGCTGAATGAGTCCCTCGCTGTCTGTTAACCATAACAATACATTCGCTATAAAATCGCGGTTACTGAACTGAATCTGATTATATCGGTCATAACCCATGGGTAGCACTTGGTTCCGTTCTACCTCATTCATGATGATGCTACCGCTCCCGACTACCACTTGACGAGTGGCTACACTCTGTTTGCGAATCGGTTCATCGCTGACAATGCTATCGGGCATCATACGATGGGCGAAAGCGCTGTTGAAAGTTCCTTCCAAGGATACGGCTACCGGAACGTACTGATAGCGGAAAGCCTCTAAGTCCGGTTGTAAATCATTCAGATTCACTTCGCCCGGCGTAGCAGTAACACGTGTGGCTGTACTTGTCGCCAATAGTACCCGTTTGTCAATGCCATCTTCTCCTCCCACTGCGTCTATCGGGCTGACGAATGTACTCATCACTTGTCCCGTGTTGCGGGTGATAGGGCTGCTGTTGCTTGTGAGCAGCAAAGGAGCGTAAGTCCAAGGGATGGGTTGCAGGTTCGGTGTCTGCGGGTCCTCGGAAACGTTGACCGGAATGGTCATACATTGGAGGTCTTGCACTAAGGCGGGGTTGATCCGTATCCCGTAACGGAAGAGCATGTCGGTGATACCTAAGTCCAGCGGGATGATGGGCGTGAAACCGTCGCTTTGCAGCACATCGTTGCTGAATCGTACGCCGTTGACTACCCAAAGAACCGTGCCTCCTCGCATGATATACTGGTCGATGATAAAGCGTTCAATATCGCTGAAGGCCGTCTGCGGATTAGCAATGATGATTGCCTTATAACCGTCCAGAAGATGCACGTCGACGCCTTGTTCGGGTATGATGATGGCTCCTCGATCGACATAGAAATATTGACTTAGCGTCTGCTCCAGGTCCCAGACGTATCGTTCGTCCGGTTCGCCATGACCTTCTATGATCGCGATGCGTGGAAGTTCCGTCTGTTGCAAGCGATGCAACGCTTCAGCGAACGCGTATTCCAACTGCTCGATACTATTGTTCAGATTCTCCTCGCCACTGAGGCCGCGGGTGTTCTTGAGTAGCGTCACTACCGCTCCCCGGCCTTTGTATGAGATCAGTGCGTAGGGGTAAATAGTGGTCTGAGCTGTCTTGCCGTTTTGCTCCCGCTCGTGAATTACAATAGGTCGCAGACCCAGAGAATCTTGCAACTCAGTCCCCTCCCTTGAGGGGAGGGTTAGGGAGAGGTCTGCATAGACGCTCATCTCATCCATCAGTTCTTCCGTCGCTTTTTTTAGACGCGTGAAACCGGCATTGAGGTCGCCGTCGAGCAGGAGTGTAACTTCGATAGGTGCATCGGTCTGCTTGAGCAAGGTCTTCGTTGCTTCACTCAGACTATAATGGCGGTCATCCGTCAGGTCCCATCGAACCCGCCGGATGTGGCTTAGGGCCAGAAGTGCTCCACACAGCCCCAGAACTAATATGGCTTTCCAATAGCCTTTCACCGATTATTTTTTAATACGCTGCCAAACAGCATCTTTAATCTCTACCGGATATTTCTCGCGCAAACGCTTGATCCATTCCGCCTCGAGGAAATCTTGATAGTCGGTCGTTACTTTACCCTTCTCGTCATTCCAAGCCTCCGGTGCTTTCAGTTTCTTACCAACGCATTCTACGATCGGCAATGCCTCATTGGGCGTAAACTCTGCATTCTTCGCTTTGAAACCGTATTTATCTACGGCGCTGTTCTTGCCCAGTTCCCACAGGCCGTGCTGAACTTTAACGTAGGTCACGCTGTCGCAGTTGATACGTTGTGCGATATAACTTTGAATAGAGTCGGGGTTGGCACTCTGAATGATGGCTTTGGCAGCCTTCAGACTACCCTTGTCTTTTGCCTGAATCAGATATCCTTTGTAGTGCGGTTTTTCCCAGGTGTATTTCTTCTTGTTGGCTTTGAAGAAGTTCTCCAGACCGGCAGTGTCTTTAGCGGCTTTGTCCCAAACTTCGCGGAGCGATACTTCGAACAACAGGATACCGTCGTGATATTCCTGAACGAGGTTTCTCAGTTCCGGATACTTCGACTCCAGGTGCGCGTCTGCATAGGCTTTTACAGCCGCATCATTCATCGTCTCCGGGAGTTTATACTCGGCGCGTGTCTTGCGAATGAAACTCTTTTCTACTTCTTGCGAGCGCTCGTCGCGCATCACTTGGCGCTGGATCTGCGAACGCATAGAGTCCAAAGGTTGAATGCCGCGCTCGTCCTCTTTATAGATGATATGCCATCCGTATTGGGAACGAATGGGCTTGCTGATTTCTCCGGGTTGGATGCTGAAAGCGGCATCTTCGAAGGGCTTCACCATCATACCGAGGCCGAACCAGCCTAAGTCACCTCCGCGTACACTGCTACCGCGATCTTCCGACTCCGTCTTTGCTACTTCAGCGAAGTTTTCCGGAGTAACAACGCTTGCTATGAGCTCGATTTCTGCCAGTTTTGCGGCATCGAGGCTATCGAGATTGCTGTCTCCACGCGGTACCATCTTCATGATATGACGTGCTTTGACCTCTTTATGGTCTTGCTCCTCTTCCACTTTCACGATATGCCAGCCGTATTGGGTGCGGAAAGGCTTGCTGATCTCACCCACTTCGGTGCCATATACTGCTTCTTCTAAAGCATATACATAGCGGAACGGAGTGATCCAGCCCAGTTCACCGCCGGTCTCTTGTACGTTGGGATCGGTGCTTAATTCGCGTGCTACCTTATCAAAAGCCTCTACCGGCAGACGTTTCTCGATGGTTTTCCATTTTCCTTTTACTTTTTTCTTCTCCACCTTCAGTTGACCGATGGTCACGCGCTCATAGGCTTCGTTTATCTTCGCCAATGCATCCGCCTGCGCAGCGCTATCGGCATTAGCCGGACATTGGATGGCGATATGTGCCGCACGGCGATCCTTAGCAATACGTGCCCAACTCAGCGCGATGATACTATCCATCGCCGCGTCGTCCTGCATGTATTTGGGAGTAGCTTGTGCGCGATAGCCTTTCAGCTCTTTCTTGAATGCTTCAGTGGTGTCGATGCCTTGCGCTTCGGCTTCTGCCACCTTCAGTTTGAAGTTAATGAACATTTCGAGATACTCATCCATTGTCTTCGGGTCTAAAGCACCGGCCTGATTGTTCTTCTCGTAGATGTACAAGAACTCGCCGGCGCTCACCGGCTTGCCATTAATTGTCATCAAGGTCTCGTCCGAGCCTTGCGCAGCAGCTGTCAAAAAGCTCACAGCGGCTACTAAAAAAAGAATACTTTTTTTCATTGTAATATTTGGTTATTTCGTTAATTGACCACAAATAGCGTGCAAAAGTACTACTTTTTTTTGAATTATGCAAATAAAAAGCAATTTTTTTTATTGACTGCTACCCCTCGGAGGGGGGTGTACATAGGTAATGCCTCCTACTTGAGTCTTACTTAGGTCCTCCTTTCCTCTTACAAAAGGTACGATCGGTTAGAATTAAAAACCGCACTAACGGTGCGGCTTTGAGTGGTTATTTCTTAATATATTTTGGGAAGGTTTTTTCGAAGAGTTGTACGGCCTGGTTGAGCGAGCCGAAAAGTTCTCCTCCCGAGGCGTTGGCGTGTCCACCGCCATGGAAGACTTCCGAGGCCCAGACGTTAACGGGTCTGTCTCCTTGTGATCGGAAAGAGATTCGGATTCGGGGTTTGGGTGTGCCGGGTTTAGGGCGTTCTTCGCGCATGAAGACGGAGTAGTAGACGTCGCTGATTTGCAGGGGCATGTTCACCAATCCTTCCGTGTCGCCGACTTGGTAATGATATTGATCCAATTCATCTGCCGAGAGGGTGATGAGCGAGAGGTGATACTCCGGATAGATACGCATTTTGCGATATAAAGCATAACCCGTAAGTCTCACTCTATCAGTCGAATACTGATTAAAGACAGCGTTGTATATAAAGTCTTTGTCAATTCCTGCGCGGACGAGTTCGGCGATGATTTCGTAAAGTTCGCAGCTGTTGGAATTGAAGGCAAAATTACCTGTATCGGTCATGAGACCGGTATATATCGCAGTGGCGATTTCTTTGGATAGCGGCGATTGGTTTTCGAGGATTTGTGTGATGAATCGATAGACGATTTCGCAGGAGGATGTAGCCTCGGGGAAAGAGAATACGATGTTCGCGAAATCCGTAGGGTGAAGGTGGTGGTCAATGAGGATTTTGGGGGCATTATTCGCCATGAGTCGTTCGCCTATCGGTCCGATTCTCTTGGGATCGTTGTAGTCGGTGCAGAGTAAGAGATCCGCTTGGTTGATTAGGGTTTCGCAGGCCTTCGCATCTTTCTCGTAGATATGGATTTTTTCCGCGTCCGGCATCCAGTTAAAGAACGCAGGGAAAGCGTTGGGGACTACCACTTGGACGGATTGAGAATGGTCCGTTGCGGGTAGATTTTTCAGCCAATGATATAGCGCGAGCGCGGATCCCATCGCATCGCCGTCTGGCGCCATGTGGGTGGTAATAACTATATGTTTCGCCTGCGCGATATATTCATGCGCTTGAGCGAGTTGTTCGAAGGGCAGTTCGATCTTCATATCTCATCAAATTAGGGTGCAAATTTACTACATTTTCTTCAATTGCGCAAGAAAAAGTAAAAAATTTTGCATTTTTTTATAAAAAAATTTGTCTATGTAAAAAAAAAGCAGTACCTTTGCACGCTTTTTCGTGTAAATATGCGGAAAAATGCTTGGATTTTGAAAAATAAATAAAAATATATACTACAATGTCAAAGATTTGTCAAATTACAGGCAAGAAAGCCATGGGCGGCTGCAATGTCTCGCACTCGAAGCGCCATACAAAGCGCACTTTCGATGTGAACCTCTTCCGCCGCAAGTTCTACTGGGTAGAACAGGATGTATGGATCGAGCTGAACGTGAGTGCAGCCGGTCTGAGAACTATTAACAAGATCGGCCTTGACAACGCCTTGAAGCAGGCGGCTGAGAAGGGCTATCTCTATTAAACGAAAGGAGTTAACTTATGGCAAAGAAATCAAAAGAAGCACGTGTGCAAGTAATCCTTGAGTGCACAGAGCAAAAGGCCAGCGGTGTTCCCGGTATGAGTCGTTACATCACTACCAAAAACCGCAAGAATACTCCGGATCGTTTGGAGTTGAAGAAGTATAATCCTTATTTGAAGAAATACACGATTCATAAGGAAATCAAGTAATTAACCCTAATTTTAGAAAGGCTTAGAACTATGGCAAAGAAAGCGGTCGCAACACTGCAAACCGGTAACTCCGGACGCGCGCACTCTAAGTGCATCAAGATGGTTAAGTCGCCTAAAACGGGTGCTTACATCTTCCAAGAAGAAATTGTACTGAACGAAAAAGTGAACGAGTTCTTCAAGTAAGAAAATGAAGTAATTTTCAGAAAAAATGACATACAATTTGTGTATGTCATTTTTTTTGTGTACCTTTGCACTCGCGTTTCCAAATGAACAAATGGTAAACGGATAAATCGTAAAAGTACATGTTAGGCATCATTATTAATCCGAAATCGGGAAAGAAAGCGTTTCGAGCACAACGTATTTATCTTTGGAATCTGCTGCGCAAGCGCCATCAGCCTTTTGCCTATCGCGTGACGAAATATGCCGGTCATGCTATTGAGTTGGCGCGGGAGTTGGTGGAGAAAGGCTATGATGAGCTCCTCGTTCTCGGCGGCGATGGGACGCTCAGCGAGGCGGTGAACGGTATCATGCGTGCGGAGATAAGCGCGGAGCAACGGGCTACTATCCGGTTGGGACTCATGCCTCGCGGAACCGGCAACGACTGGGCGCGGTATTGGTCCTTGACCAAGAACCATAAGGAGTCTCTCCGGCGATTCTTCGAGGGCGAGGGACATCCGATAGATATAGGTTGCGTCACCTATTGGCGAAACGGCATTGCCCACCACCGCTATTTCATTAACTCGGTCGGTTTTGGCGTTGATCCTCTCTGTTGCAAGATAGCCGAGACCCTGAAATACTACCTGGGTTCACACCACGTCAATTATCTCTTCGGCCTCATCGCCGCAATCATCCAACATAAGGCGCAGCACATGATCCTGACGGTAGACGGCAAGGTGGCAGTAGATGATTTGCTGTTCACGATGAATGTCGGCAATGGTCCCTTCTCGGGCGGAGGCATTCGTCAGAATCCGGAGGCCGATCCGACGGACGGAGTGTTTCATTCGATGTTTGTTCGCAAACCGAGTTTCAAACAGATATGCAAGGCGCTGCCGAATTTGTTTAACGGTAAGTTAACGGAATTGCCTTTTGTCTATCCGATTTGCGGTAAAGAGATCGAGATCAGTTATCGCAAGCATATCCTCTTTGAGGCCGACGGTATCTTGGAGAATATCATTGGTCCCTGTAAGGTGACTTGTATCCACCATGCACTTCAATTCCGATGCTAATGAAACAGCAAGGGTCCAATAGAATTTATACGCGGGAGACGGATGAGACGGGCAAGACCATCATCCGCGTTGTAGGAACGAACCGCGATGAGAATAGGGCATTTATTTATATGTCGCGTCATTTCTCGCAGTTGGGGCTTCCCGTTCCAAAAGTGCTGTGGGTGAGTGAGGATGAGATGAGTTATACCCAGGAGGATCTGGGCGATACGCTCCTTTTCGACGCCATCAAACATGGTCGTGAGACGGGCAATTTCAATGATACCGAGCGCACCTTATTAGAACGCACGTTACGCGCACTCGCGCACATACAGATAGAAGGCGCATGTGATTTTGATTGGTCGAAGTGTTTCCCTATTCCGGCGATGGACGAGCGCTCTATTCGCTGGGATCTCAATTATTTCAAGTACTGTTTCCTCAAAGGCACAAAGATCGAGTTCTCCGAACCGAAGTTAGAGGATGATTTCGATAAATTAGTCTTTAATCTGACAGCGGAGCGGTCTGTCAGTGAAACGGTCTGTCAGCAAAGCGGTCTTTCGACTTTCGACTTTCGACTTTCGACTTTCCTCTACCGCGATTTCCAGAGCCGCAATGTGATGATCAAAGACGGCAAGCCCTACTTCATAGATTTTCAGGGCGGACGCAAAGGCCCGACGCAGTATGACGTAGCCTCCTTCCTCTGGCAGGCAAAAGCGAATATCCCTGCCTCTCTCCGCGAGGAACTGATTGACGCCTATCTCGACGAACTGGAGAAAATAGAAATTTCCACTCACCATTCACCAATCACCAATAGAGATTCGTGGAAGGAATCTCTCAAGCATTTCGTCCTCCTGCGCACGCTACAGGTCCTCGGCGCGTACGGCTACAGAGGATATTTTGAGCGCAAACCCCATTTCCTGGAGTCCATTCCCAACGCCCTGATCAACCTTGAAGAGATTTTTACCCAAAACCCGGAATTGCAGCAAGAATATCCGACACTCTTCTTACTCTCCAAATACCTTCCTCGAACGACGGTCGAACGACGGTCAACCGACGGTCAAAGCCAATGTCAAGCCCTTGTAGTTACCATTTATTCTTTCTCCTTCAAGCGCGGAATCCCTGCGGATGAGTCCGGAAACGGCGGCGGGTATGTCTTCGATTGCCGCAGTACCCACAACCCCGGTAAATACGACGAATACAAGGCTCTCACGGGTCTCGATCAGCCGGTGATAGATTTCTTGGAGAAAGACGGTGAGATACTGACGTTCCTGAATTCCGTGTACGCGTTGGTAGATCATCATGTGGAGCGGTTCCTCGAACGTGGTTTTGACCATCTGCAGGTCGCTTTCGGTTGTACCGGAGGTCAGCATCGCTCTGTCTATTGCGCTGAACATCTGGCGGCACACCTCAAAGAGAAATACAACGTTCAGATCGAACTCATCCATCGCGAACGTGCTATTACCAAAACTTTTTAGTCTTTAATCTTTTAGCGAAGCGGTCTTTATTCTTTGAGTGAGCACCGCGAACGGTCTATTTATGAAAGCGATGATTTTTGCAGCGGGTTTGGGTACGCGTTTAAAACCGCTTACCGATACGATGCCAAAGGCACTGGTGCCTCTGGCGGGCAAGCCGCTGTTGCAATGGCAGGTGGAGAAATTACGTGATGCCGGAATCACGGATATCATTGTCAATGTGCATCATTTCCCGGATATGATCATGGATACCATCCGTCGCAATAACGGATGGGGATGTAATATCTCCATTTCCGATGAACGAGATATGCTTCTGGACACCGGAGGAGGCTTGAAGAAGGCTGTTATGGAGGGCCCTATATTGGCCTGTAATGTCGATATATTATCCAATATTGACCTGCGTACACTTGTGAGCGAGTACGAGCGGACGGGTGTAAGTCAATTAGTTGTAAGCGAAAGGAAAACGCAACGATATTTATGCTTTGATAAAAGGGATTCTCTATGCGGGTGGACGAATATTGCTACCGGTGAACTTAAGGGCAAGGACGGTCGTCATTTGGCGTTCAGCGGTTTACAGATTTTGAATGGGGAAGCATTGCGTTTGCTTCGACAGATTCAAGAGGATAAGTTCTCGTTGATTGATTTTTATCTGCACCTCTGCGAACAAAATCACCAATCAGCAATCACCAATTACCAATCACCAATCATCCTTAAGGCGTATGTGCCATTGGATTATCGAATGATGGATGTCGGAAAAATAGACCAAATAGAAGAGGCAGAGCGATTCGCCGAGAGCCTGTAAAACAAGAAAAGATGCCGTTTGGCATCTTTTTTGTTGGTGTCCCCCGAGGGACTCGAACCCTCGACCCACTGATTAAGAGTCAGTTGCTCTACCAACTGAGCTAGGGAGACGACTTTTTCCAAAAGCGGGTGCAAAAGTACTGCTTTTTTTTGATATACGCAAATATTTTTGCAAAAAAATACAAATAGAGGTTATTTTTTTGCTCATATCATTTTTTTTTGTTAATTTTGCAGCCAAATGCAAAGTGGTTTTCGATATATTGTAATTGCGGTAATGGCTGTGCTGTCGCTCTTGTTGTGCTCCTGTTCTTCTGAGGGGCAGGTTTTACAGAAACGTCAAGAGCATGCTGAACGTCAGACAGCGGCTTTGTGCGAAGCCTTGGCGCGTAACACATCCTTGGACTCCATTCGTTCTATCACGGAGCAAAATGAGGATGTGTTTTTCTATATTTTTGACACACGTCGAATGGTATATTGGTCCACCAATCGTTTGGCCGGGGATGAGGTGTTTGTGACGGTTTACGATACCTGGCGGGACATGCATTTTAAGAATGCAGAGACCCGTGCGAGATGGACCAGAGCAGGGATTTATAATGTACTGACCATCATTCCTGTGAAGTATGCTGAACTGCAGGATATTCCGGATATTCAGGCCATCGCTTCGCAAACTTTCTCTTTTAGAGAAATGTTGGAAGTAGAAGAAGAGCCTTCGGCGTTTTCCATCAATCCGTATTTCTACATCATCATAGGTATTTTCGTGCTGATGATCTTCTTCGGTTTGATGGGGTTATTGTACTATCGTGGTATCCGTAATATGCGTCTCTCTACGCGTATTATGTACATTATTATGGTCTGCGTGTTGGCGGTGTTTATCTATTTGTTTGTGATGTCAATGAGGTATGTGAATGCGAACTTCGAGCAGCGTCAACGCAAGGAGTTGCAGACGCGATCCGAATACATTCAGTCCTATTTGCGCTCCTTATATTATTGGGATCAGATGCTTACCTCTACTCAAACTTCCGGATTATCGGTAGATCTGCACGATTTAGGTTTTGATATCAACCAGGATATCCATGTCTATAGCTTGAATGGCGAACTGTTGGCATCTTCTTCGAGTGCCCTTTTCTCGGGCGGTGTGTTGTCGCGTAGGATGTCGCCTGAGGCCTTGTATAGCCGTACACACTCAGCTGTATGCTATGAGCAAATTGCTTCGCATCAGTATCTCGTTTCGTACGTGCCTTTCTATAACGGTGCTTTCGTCCCGATAGGTTACATCGCATTACCGTATTTCTTGAGTGAGCAAACGCGCAATGCGGAGTTGAATGACTTATTATCGCGTCTCTTGCCTCCGTATTTGATCGTCCTTTTCTTAGCTTTAGTCTTCTCATTCTGGGCTGCTAAAAGTATGACAGCACCGATCTCGATGCTGAACGATAAGATGCGCCATTTTAAGATTGGAGCGAAGGATAATCATATTCAGTATCCGTATCATGATGAACTGGGTGCGCTCGTAGAGCGCTATAATCTATTGGTGGAACAGGTAGAACAATCTGCAGAGCAGTTAGCCCGTGCCGAACGGGAAGGAGCATGGCGTACGATGGCGCGTCAGATAGCGCATGAGATCAATAATCCTTTGACGCCGATGAAGTTGTCGGTACAGAAACTGCAACGTCTGCACGGTTCGGAAGGTTTCGATGCGTATTTCGAGAAAGCTGCTCCGATGCTTATTTCGGAGATAGATAACTTAGCTCATATCGCTCAATCGTTCTCTACTTTTGCCAAACAGCCGGAGGTGGTGACGGACGAGGTGGATATTGCGGTGAAATTATCGCAAGTGATCACACTTCAGCGGGCGAACGATGCGCATATTCCGATTCGTTACATCGGAGCGGACAGCGGTGTGATGGTTCTATCTGATCAGGAGCAGGTAGCGCAGGTGTTTGTGAACATTATCAGAAATGCGTTGCAAGCCTTGGAAAATCAACCTCAAGAGAATCGTACACCCGATATCATTGTGGTGCTCAATGCGGCTTATTCGGAGCAAGAGGTGGAGATTTCAATATCTGATAATGGTCCCGGTATACCGGCAGATATTCAACCGAAGATTTTCCAGCCGAACTTCACAACAAAGTCGAATGGCAATGGTTTAGGATTAGCGATCAGTAAGCATATTATTGAGGGCACCGGAGGGCATATTTCCTTTGAAACTTCGGATAAAGGAACTACATTTAGGATATATTTCCTAAAAAAATGACGTAAATCACAAAAAGATTTGTGTATTTCAAAAAAAAAATGTAATTTTGCGGCCGTTATATATTGTATTCTCTATGAAAGCTCGAAAATTCATAATTTTATGGGTAGCAGCCGTGTTCTGCGGTGGTTCTCTTTTTGCACAGAGTATAGAGTCTATCAAGGCCAGCAGTAAGTGGTTGTGGGGTGAAGGTACTGGTGAGACGCAGGAAGAAGCGGATCAGCGTGCTTTGCGGGATTTGAGTAGTCAGATCTCGCTGAGTGTAGTCAGTTCGACTCAGACGGAAATAGAAAATCAACAGTACGGTGACGAAGCCATTTCTTCTACGCGCACGAAGGGGGCGACTCAGATTGGGTCGAATGTAACACTGAATAACTGTCAGCGAATCGTGAATAAAAACAAAAACACCTTTTATGTGCTGCGCTATATCGAGAAATCGGAGATAGACAAGATGTACGAGCGCTTGGAGCAGAAAATCAGGGAGTTGGTGAAACAATACAAGAAATCCGAGAGTCAGGATAAGATAGGCGATGCGCTGCGTTTTAATTACTGGGCCATTAAGTTAATTGCCGCTTTGCCGACGGAACGTCAATATGCGTTGCGCGGCGATGAGGGCTTGCTGATCTCGGAGTTGAACGGTGAAATGGCTGAGATGCTGAACGATATCAAGGTGGAGGCCAAGGGCGTGATGAACGACGAAGACTCCAAGACGGTAGAGTTGCGTTTTATGTATGATGACAAGCCGATGGTAAGCGGTGACTTTCAGTATAACGATGGTTCGGATTGGATACCTGCCAAAATCAAGGATGGCATCGGAGTGGCGGAAGTTCCGAGTCACATGAGTCGTATCAGTGTTCGCATGGAGTACGAGTATCGTTATCTGTGGAAGAGCGATCCGACGATTCAGACGATTCTGCAACAGAATCCTCAGTTAATCCCCTTCCCCGCCAGCGGCAAGTCAGTCCTGTTGGGTAGTGCACCGAGACAGGAGACACATTTCTCGAGCGTCAAGGAGATGACGAAAACCATTCGGACAGACGCTGTCGGATATGCCATTGCGCCGAAAGATATCAAACAGCAGGCGAAGATTATTTATCCGATCGTAGATGCGATAGAAACGAAGCAGTTTGATGCTATTCGTCCGTATTTCACGGATGACGGCTGGAAATGGTACGAGAAACTGGTTAAGTTCGGTAATGCGAAGATTATAGAGAAGCCGGAGTTACAGATCACAGCTTTTGAGGACGGGTATCTGGTTCGTGGCGTGAAAGCGAATTTCCGTTTTAAGAAGAACAATACCCAGTTTGTAGAGGACTTAGTGTTCTTTCTTAAGGACAATCAAGTGCAAGCGGTCAACTTCGGCTTGGAGCATTCGGCGATAGAAGATATCAAGAGTCAGGCGGAATGGAACGACACTTCGCGTTTGGTGCTGATTAACTTTTTGGAGAACTACAAGACCGCCTATGCTCTGGAGCGCTTGGATTATTTGGAGGCAGTGTTCTCGGATGATGCGCTCATCATCGTCGGAAACAAAGTGCCGCAGAAACGGAAGATGGAGATACAGGCGGAAGATATGGATCTGTATAATAAGAAACGTCTTACCAAAAGCGAATATATTGCGCACATGCGGCAGGTGTTTGACAAACAGGAATTTGTGAATATCCATTTTGAGGATGCTTCGGTCAAGAAGACCAGTCGTAAAAATGAGCGTTATCAGATTCTGATCAAGCAGATTTATTCATCAGCAACTTATGCTGATACCGGCTATTTATTCCTGTTGGCGGACTTGACGGACCCGAAGAATCCGATCATACATGTGCGCGTGTGGGATGAACAAAAAAATAACTTGATGAATTATGGCGAATGGAATTATTAAATCGTGGTTAATCGTCCTGCTGTTGGGCATGGCGGTTGGCATGTCGGCACAGCAATATCAGGTAAAAGCGACAGAGTGTAGCGAGGATATGATGGATTTCTCGCAGCGTTCGACGCGGGTAGTGGACCAGAACGGCGACCAATGCGCTGTGCTGCGTATAGAATCGGCTATTCCCGGTTTGCTGAAGTTTGAGCTTGGTGCACAAGATATCGAACATAAAGAGATTAAGGACGATGAAGTATGGCTGTGGGTGAGCACGAGTGTGAAGAAAATAACCATTCGTTGTGATGGCTGTAAGCCTTTGAAAGATTATCGTCCGGGTAACTTGGAAGGCGGTCATATCTATCATTTCAAGGTGACAACGGGTCATCCCAAAGAGCAAGCCACCAAGCAGCACATGCATATCTTATGCCATCAGGTGCCGTTCTTCGTTTCGATAGACGGGAAGCCGGCCGTGGAGTCAACGAAGAATCAGTTCACGCAGGAGTTGAGTCTGGGTACGCACAACATTGTTGTTTCGGCTACGCATTACAAGTCATTCACAAAAGATATCAAGTTAACTCGTTCAGCCGCATCGCGCGACACGGTCAATTTGGCGCCGAACTTTGGAACGGTGACCATTCGTCCGAACGTACAAGGATGTAAGTTATTCATCGACAATCAGGAATTTGGCATCAATGGTGAAATAAAACTGGATGTGGGGCAACACCAGATCTCGGTTCGTAAAGAAAAATATACCTCGCATGAAGAGAAGATAGTTGTCCATATCGGTGATAAACACATTGTGAATGCGAATCTGACGCCGAACTTTATCTCGGTAACTATCACAGCGAAGGAGCCTGAAACTGAGATTTATATCAATGAGGAATATAAGGGCGTTGGGAAATGTGTGTTTGAGTTTGACTACAATGAGCGTTACGAAATCGAGGGGCGTCGAAAAGGCTGCCAGACTCATATTGTAGAACGCCACGACTTCAACGCCAATTCGCCGAAAACAATTGCTATCCCTGAGTTGAAGCGTCTGTACGGAACATTAAATATATCTTTCTTGCCGAAAGAGGCTACATTGAAGATCGACGGTATCACCCGTCCTACGAAGAACGGTGAGTTCAGTGATTCACATATAGAGATCGGTCAGCACGTGATTCAGGTGCGTCATGACGACTATCGTTCGGCAGAAGAGACGGTAACTATTGAGAACGGTGAACTGACGGCAAAGAGTTATGAACTGATTAAGGTGCCCACAGGCATTGTGACCATCAAGACGGATGACGGTGTGGCGATTTTGCTGCGTCAAGATCAAGACCTGATTTACAAGAGCTCATCTGAGTGGACCGGTAAATTACCGATAGGAGAGAATGAGATTGTATTACGCAATACAGAGGGGTTGGAATGCGAGTATAAGATTCTTGTGGATGAAGATAAGAAGATGGAGAAGAAACTGAAGTTCTTCCGTAACTTAAAAGTCTCGGCTCCTACCGGTTCAAAAGTGATGATCCAATCCGATGACGAGAATAAGGAATACAGTGCGAATAAGAAGTTAACGCTGCAGCCTCAGGAGTATACTGTAGTAGTATCTCGTAAGAACTACGCAGATTGGATCTCTACGGTGGACTTGTCTCCGGCTCGTTCTCAGTATGTGAAACTGAATGCAGTAATGTATCGTGAAGGAGGTAGCACCTCGAGCAGTTCGAGTAGCAGTTCTACCAGTACCGGTTCGACTCGCCGCACCTCGCGTTCAACGGACTTCCTGGATCGTTTCTATAGTTACTCGGGTGATTTCTATATTGGCGTGATCGGAATGGGATATACATATAACATTGTCGATAAGACCCATTGGTTGAGTTTCAGTTTGTTGCCGATGCGTTTTAAGATGTTTGAGATGCACCTGTTTGATGTGGAGACGAATATCACCAACCCTGCTGCAGGAGGAGGACTGATGTCTCGCTGGATATACAAACCGACGTTGCAGTTAGTCATTCCGGTTTATCAGAGCCTGAGTATCAATCTCTATGGAGGTGCCGGTTTGGATATGAACTATGCGCTGAATACTATGGCTAAGAAGTCTATCGTAGCATCGAATGACTTCTATGCTGCAGCCGTAGCAGGTATCACTTTCCGTACGACAGTGGCGTCTGTGATGCCAATGGATCTGTTTGCAGAATATCGCTATCCGATAGTAGGTCAAACGGATATACAGCCGCAAGGCTTCAGAGTAGGAATAAATATGAGTTTCGGAGCGCCGAAATGGTAAGTATTTATATAATTAACTAACTTTTTACTAACCCTCAAATTTTTAAAGTTATGAAAAAATTTTTGACGGTAGCAATGGCCTTAATCATTGTTTGTGGTGTATCTTTCGCTGACACGAAGGATCAAAAAGAAATCCGCAAAGAGCGCCAAGAGATTACTAAATTGGCAAAGAAAGAACTAAACACGAAAGTGGGCAAAGTCGTTAAGAAAGAAGCTAAACGTCTGAAAAAAGAAGGCTGGCAAGTAAAACCTGGTGCACTGCCCCTGGATAAACAGCTTGAGAGAGCTTACTTGATGCAGTACGAATATGATGAGGATCTGTTCCCGAAGTATATCATGGGTGAGGCTTCGTCTGTAGGTGAGAGCTATGATGCAGCTAAGACCGCTGCTTTGTCGCTGGCTATCACGAACCTTGCAGGTCAAATTCAGACCGAGGTAACTGCTTTGATCGAGAACACTGTAGCGAACAAACAATTGGATCCGGAAGATGCAGCATCCGTTGTTGAGTCTGTTATGGCAAGCAAGAACTTGATTTCTCAGTCTATCGGTCGTACGATTCCGGTAATGGAGTGCTTCCGCATCAACAGCAAGAAGAACAACGAGGTATTGGTTCGCATCGCTTACAACAGCGAGATGGCAAAGCAGGCTGCTAAGAAAGCCATCCGTCAGGATCTGGAAGAGAAGGGCAAGAAACTGCACGGTCAGTTAGACCAAGTATTAGGCTTCTAATGGGAGCAATAGGGTAGAGGGGGCTGAAACCCGCCTCTATTCACTATTTATCTTCGTGATAGCTATGCGAAAAATTTTATGTATCCTCAGTGCCGTTTTAATGACCTCAATGGTTTCGGCGCAATCCCTGGAAGAGCAATGTAATGCTTTCCGCCAAGCAGCAGAAGATCATTATGCTTCGTTCCGCGAGGCAGCGAATGCGCATTATGCTGAGTTCTTACGTTCCGCGTGGGAGTATTACGAGCAGACACCTGCCATACCTCGTCCGGAAGATAACCCGACTCCTCCGGTGATTTACAAGGATGATAAGAAGAAGCACCGGGATGAGGAAATTAAGGCCGATCCGGTACCGCAACCTCTACCCGAACCGACACCTCAACCGATCGAACCGGTGATCGAAAATGATGCACCGATGGATGTTGTGCGCGTGGAGTTCTATGGTAGCACCGTCGAGGTACGTTTTCCTCAAACGGACCGTTTATCCTTAACGAAGATTAATGGAGATCGCATCGCGGAGGCATGGGAACAAGTGGCGAAAGGAAAATATGAGAACTTGCTCTACGATTGTTTGGCAGCGCGCGATACCTATCGTTTGAGCGACTGGACCTATATCCAACTCCTGCAGAAGATTACAGAAAAGAAATACGGGCGCTCGAACGAGGCCGTTTTGCTGCAGGCTTATCTGTATGCCAACTCGGGCTATAAGATGCGTCTTGGAGCTTCTCCCGACGGACAGATACACCTGCTCGTAGGTAGTAACTATATTCTCTATGATCGATCCTTCTATTCTTTGACCGAAGGACGTTTCTTCCCACTGACGGAAGTGAATGGCGGTTTGGCAATTTGTCAAGGTTCTTTTGAGGGCGAGAAACCGTTCTCGCTGCTGATGACGAAAGAACCGAAGTTGGAGGCGAAGAATGAGCAAGCGCAGACGCGCAAAGCAAGAACAGGACTGACGGCTACCTGTTTGGTTAACCGCAACCTCATCGATTTATATAATGACTACCCAACGGGTCAGTACGGTGAGGATTTCGGAACACGCTGGGCGGCTTATGCGGATGCACCGATGCCGGAGTTGGTGAAGAAAGATCTCTATCCGGCGCTGATGGAAGGTGTACGCGGTGTACCGGAGGCTCAAGCCGTGAACAAACTGCTGAACTGGGTTCAGACGGCTTTTGAATACGAGTACGACGATAAGGTCTGGGGGCAGGACCGTGCGTTCTTCCCGACGGAGTCGCTCTATTACCCCTATTGCGACTGTGAGGACCGTAGCATCCTCTTCTCGCGCATCGTGCGGGATATACTGAATATCGATGTGGTATTGCTCTATTACCCCGGTCACTTAGCTACGGCTGTCAAGTTGAATCAAGAGGTGAACGGCGACTACCTGATCGTTGGCGGTCAGAAATATATCGTATGTGACCCGACTTATATCGGAGCTCCTATGGGTCGCACCATGCCCGGCATGGACAATAGTTCCGCTAAAGTCATTGCATTAAAGCGATAATTCATATCATTTACCATAAAAACACACAAAAATAATGAAAGTACAAACTATCATGCAGCAATTAGCTGCAAAGCACCCGGGGGAAGCAGAGTACCTACAGGCTGTTCAAGAGGTTTTGGAGTCGATTGAAGAGGTGTACAACGAGCACCCCGAGTTCGAGCAAGCTAAGATCGTGGAGCGAATGGTGGAGCCGGATCGTATCTTCACATTCCGCGTAACATGGATCGACGACCAAGGTGAGGTACAGACTAACCTCGGTTACCGCGTGCAGTTCAATTCAGCGATCGGTCCGTATAAAGGAGGTCTTCGTTTTCACCGTGCGGTGACTCCGTCTATGCTGAAGTTCTTGGGCTTTGAGCAGACGTTTAAGAATGCCTTGACCACCTTGCCGATGGGCGGTGCAAAAGGAGGTTCAGACTTTGATCCGGTAGGTAAATCCGACGCTGAGATCATGCGTTTCTGTCAGGCCTTTATGCTGGAACTCTGGCGTTGTATCGGTCCGGATCAGGATATTCCGGCAGGGGATGTAGGTGTAGGTGGTCGTGAGATCGGATTCCTGAATGGTATGTATCAAAAACTTGCGCGCGAGTATCATACGGGCGTGTTGACCGGTAAGGGAATGACATGGGGAGGTTCGATCCTCCGTCCTGAAGCAACCGGTTTCGGTGCTCTCTATTTCACCCAACACTTGCTGCATGAAGCAGGTAAAGATATCAAAGGCAAGACGGTGGCTATCTCCGGTTTCGGAAACGTAGCATGGGGTGCAGCAACCAAAGCTATTGAACTGGGTGCCAAGGTAGTCGCTATCTCCGGTCCGGATGGTGTGGTTGCAATAAAGAACGGCATCACTAAAGAGATGATTGATTATATGCTGGTGATGCGTGCTTCAAACCGCAATAAAGTACAAGATATGGCGGATAAGTTCCCGAAGGACTGCGTCTTCACAGCGGACAAGAAAGCATGGTCTATTCCGTGCGACATCGCGCTGCCGTGTGCTTTCCAGAATGAGTTGAGCGAAGAGGATGCGAAGGAACTGAAAAAGAATGGTTGCTGGTGCTGCTGCGAAGTTTCGAACATGGGTTGCCAGCCGGATGCAATTCATTTCTTCCAGAATAACGGTGTACTCTTTGCTCCGGGTAAAGCAGTCAACGCCGGAGGTGTAGCTACCTCAGGTCTGGAGATGACCCAGAACGCAGAACACCTCAGTTGGAAAGCCGAAGAGGTAGATGCCCGTCTGCATCATATCATGGAGTCTATCCATGAGCAGTGCGTGAAGTTCGGTCGTCAGGTTGACGGACATATTGACTATGTCAAAGGCGCGAACATCGCCGGCTTTATGAAGGTAGCAACCGCTATGCTTGAACAAGGAATCATTTAATAGACCGCCCGCTTTGCGGGCTCAAAGAAAAAAGAC
>SAMEA3663084__coassemble_197_pt1 | contig 21730 bp, 14 predicted proteins | sample SAMEA3663084__metabat2_low_PE_028 | metagenome-assembled genome bin SAMEA3663084 (sample SAMEA3663084) | pig gut metagenome | biome: pig gut; feature: pig-associated habitat; material: faeces | place: France | collected 2012 | reverse complement strand
AGAGCAACAGCCTTCTAAGCTGTGGGTCTCGGGTTCGAATCCCGACCGGATCACAATCGTTCATGCGATTTAACTGCAAGCTCGCTTGTAAGGTAAAGTGCAATGAATGGTTGGGCTGAGCGCCCTGCGCGCAGCAGGGATTACGCAGAAATCCCGACCGGATCACATCGCGTTCGGCAACAAGATCGCAAAGGGTTTATACCACTCCGCTAAATAAACGGGCGACATGTGCCTCCGCTCTCCCCATAGCAAGCGCTTCGTTAGCTTACTCTGGGGGCCTCGAATTTTAAAAATATAGTTACTACTATATATGCGTCAATTAAAAATTACAAAATCTATCACCAACCGTGAGTCGGCGAGTCTGGACAAGTATCTTCAAGAGATCGGTCGAGAGGAGTTGATATCGGTAGAGGAAGAGGTAGAATTGGCCGGTCGTATCCGTAACGGAGACCGCGCTGCATTAGAGAAACTGACCAAAAGCAACCTACGTTTTGTAGTGTCTGTAGCGAAGCAGTATCAGAATCAAGGATTGAGTTTGCCCGATTTGATTAACGAGGGTAATTTAGGTCTGATCAAGGCTGCAGAGAAATTCGATGAGACTCGTGGTTTTAAGTTCATCTCTTATGCGGTATGGTGGATTCGCCAATCTATTCTTCAGGCGCTGGCTGAGCAGAGTCGTATTGTACGTCTTCCGCTGAACCAGGTAGGCTCCATGAACAAGATCAACAAGGCTTTTCAGCGTTTCGAGCAGGAACATGAGCGCAAGCCGAGTGCAGAGGAGTTAGCCGATATGCTGGATATCCCGGTAGATAAGATTGCGGAGACGCTGAAGATGTCGGGTCGTCATGTGAGCGTCGATGCTCCGTTTGTAGAAGGCGAGGACAACAGTCTGATTGATGTAATGGTGAATGAAGATTCGCCGAACGCCGATCGCGGACTGATTAATGAATCGCTGTCCACGGAGATCAGCCGTGCATTAGCAACGCTTACGCCGCGTGAAGCAGACATCTTAAAGAAGTTCTTTGGTATCGGTACCCCTGAAAAGACGCTGGAGGAGATCGGCGATGAGTTGCATCTTACCCGCGAGCGTGTACGTCAGATTAAAGAGAAAGCGATTCGCAAACTGAACACAGGCCAACGCAGTCATATCTTGCAGACTTACCTTGGGTGATAACGAATGAACGAGTGAACGAGTTCAGGAGTTAAAGACAACGCCTCCTTTTGGGAGGCGTTTTTGTATCTATAAACACTAAACTATAAACACTAAATTGTTTGATGCTAATCAAACAATGTCGGCTGGTCGTTCTCCATTTTCTTAAGGATCGCTTTCATGAGGGTCTCGCGGATGAGGCGACTGCGATTCGCTACGCTATACCGATCGCAGAAACGATCCAGCGCGCGGAGCTCACTCTCATTGAGCATGATCGATATTCTAAAATTGCGAGGTTGCTTTTTCACAGGGGTTGCAGGCTTAGAAGTAGAAAGCGAGTTTCACACCTGCGCAAACGAGGTTACGGCCGGATTTACCGCTGAAAGGCAGGTCGTCGATGGATTGGCTAACGGTAATCTTAGCTTGCTGGAACTGGGTGTAGGCGACTACCGCGATAGCCGTCTTGGGATTGATTTGGCAGCGATAGCCGAAATCCGCAGAAGCGTAGATACCTCCGAGGAAATCTTTGCTAAGCGCCACACCATATCCCAGGCCAAAGCCAAAGACCGGCGCATGTTTGGTTTCGGTAAACGGCAGGCGGATAGCCGCTTGAATCGGAAGGAAGTTCAGTTTTTCTCCATTCAGAAAGAGCCCATGGTATCCGAGACCACCGCCGATAAAGAGATGGCGGTCGCCGATATGATGGGAACCGACGAGCATATCAACACTGAAGGCTCCCCCTGCATATTCCTGAGGCTGAACAGCTGCACCTCCGGCCAATTCCAATATGATAGATGCCTTCTTCGGAGTTTGCAGTTCTTGCTCTTTTTCGCTCACTTCTGCGGCTACCTCAGCGGAGTCGTCCGTCAAAACTGCCTCCACGTCGGAGCGAAGATATTGGAAGCGTTTGCCTTCGGCATCACGCACAATGACCACTTCTTCATTCTGGAAGACTATCTCGCCTCTTACGCGTGCGCCTGTGCGAAGTAATATGGTTTCCGCGTGCGCGCACAAGGCAGATGCGAGAAGAAGGAGGGCGATGTAGAGGTATTTTTTCATGAGCGTTGTAATTTTGGGGCAAAATTACTAAAAAATTCGGATATATGCAAATTTAATTGCTAATTTACGCATTTTTCGCTAATTCGAAGTCAATGAGTGCACGATTTATATCGCATTTCGTGACTTTAACGGTAACGGGATCGCCGAGGGTATAAGACAAGTGATTCTCGGCGCAGACGAGGCGGTAGTTCTTCTCATCGTACTGCCATGTCTCGCCCGGGAAGCCGATATTGGAGATATGCACGAGTCCTTCGCAGCGGGATTCATCGAGTTGCACAAAGAAGCCGAATTCGGTGACGCCGGAGATATGTCCGGGCAGTATTTCGCCGATATGATCGTTCATCCAAATGGCTTGGAAGAGTTTTATGGAATCGCGTTCCGCCTGTGCGGCTTCCTGTTCGCAGGCCGAGCAATGTTGGCATTTATCTTCGAGTTCTTCGCGGGTAAGGGAACAAGGTTTTCCGGTAAGAATATACTTCTCCACGAGGCGATGGACCATCAGGTCGGGATAGCGCCGAATGGGGGAAGTGAAATGGGTGTAATGGGAAAAAGCGAGACCGTAATGACCGATGTTATAGGTGGAATAGACGGCCTTGGCTTGCGCTCTAATCGTCAGTAAATCAATCGTTTGCTGCGTTATGCGGCTACCCATTTTGCGTTTGAAGGCTTTGACTTCTTCGAGTTTCTCGCCGTTGGGAAGATCGTGGACGCGATAGACGAACGGTCGGCCGGATCCGACGGCTTTGGCTACGGTGCGGTTGGCGAGGAGCATAAACTCTTCGATCAGATGATGCGCCTCGTTAGGGGACTCGAAGTATATCTCCGTAGGATGGCCTTTTTCGTCGAGCCGGAACCGCATCTCGTCCTGCTCGATCGTCAGGGCACCGTTGGCGACTCGCTCGGCGCGGAGTTTCTGCGCAAGGGTGTTAAGGGTGGCCAGAGCCTGCTTCAGACTCGCTTTTCCCCCCGTATCACCCCCATTCCGATTCTCTCTCGATAGTGTCTCGCCAGTCTGATTTGCCATAATAACGTCCTGCGCCTCGTCATAGTTGAGGCGGAAATCAGAGCGGATGACGGTACGACATATTTTATATTTGAGTACGCGCGCGTCGGCATCCATGGTGAAGACGACGGACATACAGAGTTTATCTTCGCCCGGCCGGAGGGAACACTTGTCGTTACAGAGTTCTTCGGGCAGCATAGGGATCACGCGATCGACGAGATAGACGGACGTGCCGCGTTTATAGGCGTCTTCGTCTATCTTTGTACCCGGCCGCACGTAATGGGAAACATCGGCAATATGAACGCCGACTTGATAGATCGGCTGCGCCTGACAGACCGCTCCTCTGACAGACCGCTCCTCTGACAGACCGTCGCTTTCAGCGACTTCCAGACATTCAAACGAAAGGGCGTCATCGAAGTCTTTGGCGTCGGCGGGATCGATGGTAAAAGTGAACGCATCGCGCATGTCGCGTCTGCGAAGAATCTCATTGGATATTTCGTCTCGGGCTAACATAGATTGTTAATTGAAGTCATCAAATTCGTAAAATCGAGTGCAAAAATAATAAAATTCTTGCATATCTCAAAAAAAAAGTGTAATTTTGCGCCCTGTTTTTGGAAAATAGTGAAAAATAACAAACAATATACCGATATGAAAGTAAAAGTAAGTCATGTAAATCAACCTGCCTGGACGGAGTGCAACATTCACGCGACGCTTCCTGCAGAGTTGAGTAAATTGCAAGAATTGGCGTACAATGTATGGTGGAGTTGGAACACGGATGCAAAGGATTTGTTCCGCTACATCGACACCGAGGCATGGCATCGCGCAAACTCGAACCCGGTTGTTCTGATGAACATCTTGAGTTACGACCGCATGGTAGAGTTGAGCAAGGATGCGCAATTCATGGAGAAACTGAACAAGGTTTACGATGAGTTCCGCGCTTACATGGACACGCCGAAAGACAAGAAAAAACCGACTATCGCATATTTCTCGATGGAGTATGGTTTGACCCACGTGCTGAAGATCTACTCGGGTGGTCTGGGTATCTTGGCGGGCGACTATATCAAAGAGGCATCGGATTGCAACGTAGATATGACCGCTATCGGTTTCCTCTATCGCTACGGTTATTTCACCCAGACTTTGAGTCCGGAGGGTCAGCAAATCGCGAACTACGAGGCGCAGAACTTCTCTAACCTGCCCATTACTCAGGTGAAGGAAGCGGACGGTTCGAACATGGTGATCGAGGTGCCTTATCCGGGTCGCACCGTGAAAGCGTACCTCTGGAAAGTAGCAGTAGGCCGCATGGACCTGTATCTGTTAGACACCGATAATGAGATGAACAGCGAGTGGGATCGTCAGATCACCCACCAACTCTACGGCGGCGACTGGGAGAACCGTATCAAGCAGGAGATCCTGTTGGGTATCGGAGGTATGTTGGCACTGAAGAAACTCGGCATCAAGAAGGATGTCTATCACTGCAACGAGGGTCACGCAGCGCTGATGGGTCTGCAACGCCTCGTGGACTTGGTACAGGAAGAGGGTCTGACCTTCAACCAGGCGAAAGAAGTCGTTCGTGCTTCGGGTCTGTACACCTGCCATACGCCGGTTCCTGCCGGACACGACTATTTCGAGGAAGGCCTGTTCTACAAATACATGAGCGAGTACGCCGAGAAATTAGGTATCGAGTGGAACGACCTGATCGGCATGGGCCGCACGAATCCGGAGGATAACACCGAGAAGTTCTCGATGTCCGTCTTCGCCCTCAACACCTGCCAGGAAGCAAACGGCGTATCGTGGCTCCACGGCGAGGTATCGAAGAAGATGTTCAGCCCCGTTTGGCCGGGTTATTTCCCGGAGGAGCTGCACGTGGACTACGTTACCAACGGCGTACACATGCCTACTTGGGCTGCTCATGAGTGGAAAGATATCTACGCCAAATACCTGCCGAAAGAGTGGATCCACGACCAAAGCAATATGGAGATGTGGAAGCCGTACGCAGATATCCCTGATGCAGAGATCTGGGCTACGCGTATGAGCCTGAAGCGCAAGATGATGGATTATATCAAGGAGAAGTTCCGCGAGGATTGGATGAAGAGCCAGGGCGATCCTGCCCGCATCGTCCGCGCGCTGAACGAGATGAACCCGAATAACCTCATCATCGGTTTCGGTCGCCGTTTCGCTACTTACAAACGTGCACACCTGCTCTTCACGGACTTGGAGCGTCTGGATAAGCTGGTGAACAACCCGAACTATCCGGTACAGTTCCTCTTCACCGGTAAGGCGCACCCTGCTGATGGCGGTGGCCAGGGCCTGATCAAGCGTATCATCGAGATCAGCCGTATGCCGCAGTTCTTAGGTAAGATTATCTTCCTCGAGAACTACGATATGCGCCTTGCTAAACGCCTCATCTCCGGTGTGGATATCTGGCTGAACACGCCTACCCGTCCGCTCGAGGCTTCCGGTACATCCGGCGAGAAAGCGCAGATGAACGGCGTACTCAACTTCTCCGTCAAGGACGGATGGTGGTACGAGGGCTACGTAGAGGGCGCAGGCTGGGCGCTGACCGAGAACCGCACCTACGAGAACCAGGCGCACCAGGATCAGCTTGATGCCGCTACCATCTACCAGATGCTCGAGAGCGAGATCATCCCGCTCTACTACGCGAAGAACAGCAAGGGCTACAGCCCCGAGTGGATCCAGTATATCAAGAACTCCGTGACGAAGATCACTCCGCGTTTCACCATGAAGCGCATGATAGACGACTACTTCGAGAAGTTCTACAACAAACTCGCGAAGCGTCACAACCTCCTGATGGCAGACACATACAAGGTAGCCAAAGAGATCGCCGCTTGGAAGGAGAATATGGTAGCTCACTGGGATGAGATCGAGGTAGTAAACGTACAAATGCCGGATCTATCCAACCTGAACGTAGGTGACAAGTTCACCGTTTCGGTAGAGCTGGATACCAAGGGTCTGAACGACAAGGGTCTCGGCGTAGAGCTCGTGGCCATCCGCACCTCGACCCACAACAACGATAAGCTGTACGAGGTAGAGCCGCTGTTGTTGAAAAAGGCAGAGGGCAGCCACCTCTTCTTCGAGAATGTGTACCAGCTGGATTATGCCGGCGGCATGAAATTCGGCTTGCGTATGTATCCGCAGAACGAGCTCTTGCCCCACCGCATGGACTTCTGCTACGTACGTTGGATCTAGGATTACCTAGGACTACCTAGGATGACCTAGGTCTACCTATGATTACCTAGGTCTACCTATGATTACCTAGGTCTACCTACCCCCAAAAAAGAGATTTCCCCGCGGAAATCTCTTTTTTTGGGCTATCTTCAACAAAAATGTAGATTTTTGCGCTTTTTTTGCTAAAAAATTTGTTTGTTTCGGAGAAAATGCGTACCTTTGCGGGCTTAATTTGTGCGCGTGAGTGTGCGTGCAAGGGATGTACGCATATACGCAAACGCTAATACTGATAATACCGCTGAAAAAAACACTACAAAAATACTATGAAACGCAACATCGTTTTACTTACCGTTTTCTTGAGCATGGCTACACTGGCTGTTTATGCACAGCCGTTTACCCCGACACAAACCCCACAGGTAGCCATGCAGAGTCAACAAATCATGCAGAATGGACAAAACCATGACGGTACGATTTACGCGCCGTTCGATAATACCATGCCATCCGAACAGAGCAGCGGGCCGAATAAGGCTCCCGGAAAAGGAGGAGGCAATCCGAAGACGTTTATCGGAGGTGCGGAGACCGGTCAGGGACCGAGTCCTGTTGGTGAGCCGTGGGTGTTGGCGATTTTCGCCCTCGCTTTCGCGGGAGTACTAGCCATTAGAAAGAGGAAAAATCATAGGACTACCTAGGACTACCTAGGTCAACCTAGGTCAACCTAGTCCTACCTATAATTACCCCCAAAAACTCTAAAACACCAACTACCATGAGTAAGAACACCACACACTATTTTGTGCAGAGTGTGCCGAACTATAAAGAACTATTATTTTATCGCAAGTCGGTGGCTTTATACGATGTGACGTTTGATTTTTGTGAGAGGTTTTTAACAAAAGGTGATCGAACGATAGATCAGATGGTACAAGCTGCGCGAAGCGGCAAACAAAATATTATTGAAGGCTCAGAAGCCGCAGCTACTTCCAGCGAGACGGAAATCAAGCTCCTGAACGTAGCGCGCGCAAGTCTCAAAGAGCTACAAGCGGATTTCGAAGACTATCTGCGGGCAAGAAAAATGGCAGCATGGAACGAGAAACACCCAAGGTACGAAGCGCTTCGCAAGTTCTGCCGCGAGACGAATGACAGTGAACCATTCATGGTGCAAGTGGCGAAGATGAACGATGAGGAGATAGCAAATATGGCAATCACAATGTGCCACCAGGTAGATGTAATGATGAATAAATATATAGGAGTAAAGGAGCAGGTTTTTGTTGAGAATGGCGGCATCCGCGAAGCGATGACACGCGCCCGCCTCCAATACCGCAACACCCACCCGGAGTCATAAGACCCCCAAGGATTACCTAGGATTACCTAGGTCTACCTATGATTACCTAGGTCTACCTATGACTACCTATGACTACCTAGGTCAACCTACTAAAAAAAAGCAATAACAACGAAAAAATAATTTACCTATGAAAAATATATTTTCTAAAACAACAGAGAATCGGACTCAAAACGGAGTCAAGTCCTACTCGTTTCCTACTCGTTTGCTATCCTTTTTGCTGGCGTAGTGTGGCTGCGTAGAAGGAAGAAAGTAATAGGCGGGAAGGAGTAACATCGGAGGCATGTCGGAGGAATATCGTATCCCGGTATACCCTATATATACATAGTATATATCCCGTGATTTTGGTACCAAAGCAAAAATAAACGACGAATATTAAATAAAATACACATATGAAGAACTTAGTTTTTAATCTAAGAACCGCTAAGGCGCAGGCGGAAGGTTGCGCAAAAGTAAGTCGGATGGCGAAAGTCCTCACCACCCTCACCCTTCTCCTCACCCTCGGTGTGGGAAATGTGTGGGCTTCAAATACTTATAGAGTTTATTGTGTCCCAAAGGCTCTTTGGGGTAATTCTTGGGATAATGATGATAGAATCAAGGTCTATTGGTATCATAAGGGTAATTCATCAGGAGCCCCAGAAATGACAAAAATGTCTGAAACATATAATGGGAATGCCATATATTATGTAGATTTAGTAGTCCCTTATGATGGTGTTAGCTATTTCCAATTCCAACGGTTTAATTCCGAAGGTACTTACGAAGATGGATATGGCGTACATACCAATGATGGAGAATGGTACTCCCAATCTAATTTCTCTGGAAAGTTATATATTGGACACCAGAGTGATGCTCATAGGTGGATGACTTATTGTCATGATGCAACATACTATTTTATTAAAACTGGTACTTCATCATCTTGGGATGGGGCTCCAAACGCGCATGCATGGAATGCTGCTCAATCGACTTATGCCACGACTACATGGCCTGGAATCCGTATGACTGATTCAGGGAAAACATACAAAGGAAAGAATATCTATTCGATTACTTTCAATAATCCGCCGTATAGTATGGTTAAATTCAATAACTATTCTAACACTAATAACCAATCAGGAGAAAAGAGCCTTCCAGGCAACGAAGGAAAAATATTTGATTACGAGGCGGATAATTGGTTGTCTTATGCCTATGACCATCAAGTAATTTTTGATGGAAATGATAATACGGGTGGTTCTATGACGGCTCAAACTATGCCGTATAATACAGCAACTGCAATAAATGCGAATGGCTTTACAAAAACCGGTTATACGTTTACAGGTTGGAATACAAAGGCTAATGGCTCTGGTACGTCTTATGCTGCCGGAGCTAATATAACGGTGACCGACAGTGATGTGAAACTTTACGCCCAATGGGCTAAGCAATCGTTGACCATTACGGCTCATCCGGATTATTTGTCACAAACTGAGAAACTGAATTTGACTATCCGTTATGAGAATATTCCGGAAGGTTACTGTTTCCGCGTACATGAATTACGTACTAATGGCTATTACAATAATGAAGCACAGGGGGCTTATAATCCTATTTCCGGTACCGGCTCGGCCACGTATACTTCCTCTGCATACCTGCCAACAGGCGACGTAGACAGGATAGTCGTAGAGTTATGGAAAATCAATCCGTTTGAAAAACAATCTGTTGTTTCGAATGAAGTTGCCGTAACCGTCGAACAGGAATGGAGGGTTGATGTAAAAGCCAAAACCGATGGCTTAATAAGTACGGTAGGCGGAACGGTAAGCCCTGCATCCGTAAGCCCTACAGCACACAAAGGTCAGACAATAACCGCCGAGGCTAACGTTGGTTATAAGTTCACCGGGTGGACCGCAAATACAGCTAATATTACTTTTGAAAATGCTTCTGAACTCTCCACAACTGTTTATGCAACGGCTAGTGGTACCGTATATGCCAATTACGTTAGTTCTGTAAATATCTTCCTGCCAAACACACATAACAATTGGAATACATCTGATGTGAACTGGAAATTCAACAAACTGCCGGGCGAGGTTGGAAACACCGTAACGCTGGCTGTTGATATTAATAAATCTGATTATGCAAGTTCGAATTACCAATTAGGCTTTAACATCTTCCACGCTGATTGGGAGTATAAATGGTGGCATAACAAAAGCGACGGTGACTCCAACATGGATGCCCATAACTGTACCGACTGGGGATTTAACACAAAAGATGGGAATTATAAAACTAATCTTGATCTCAACGTCAGCGGTACATATACCTTCACATTGAAGAACTCCGATAATTCGAGTTCGCAAAAATTGTCCGTTACTTATCCGGATAAGAGTTTCATTGAGGGGGCTTTCCCGATGGCATGGAGTGAAGATGATTATACGTTAACGGAAGAAGGTGACATCCAATCCGTGACAATTAACATCACCTCGACGGGCGACAAACAGTTCCGTTTGGTTTCGCATGGTAAATTGTTCGGTACTTCTACCAAGATTACTGCTGCCGCTAACTCGCAGACACTCTCGGCAAAGAAGATGACCGATGGGGGCGCAGTAATGACTCTTGATGCCTATGTAACAGGTGCATATACTTTCACTTATAACAAGTCCACAAAGAATCTTACCGTCACCTTCCCCACCGCATATACCGTGACCTATGGTGTAGGAACAAAATATAGTTCAATGGGAGGCGTGTCCACTTCGCCGAATATTACGTCGGGTGATTATGTGATTGCAGGAACGAATATCACCTTCACGGCTACACCGAATCTCGGATATAAGTTTGTAGGTTGGTATAATAATGAGGCATGTACAGGTGATGCAATTTCGACCAATGCCACGCACAATATTGCATCGCTTAACGCCAACACCACTCTTTATGCGAAATTCGACTACCGTCCGCTATATATCCATGCAGACTTTGCTCCCAATGGATGGGACACGCCTGTTCAGATGACGCAATCTACAGAAAATAGAGCGGTGTATACATATGAGATAGATCCGTTAGCAGCTAAGTCAGGAGCCCCTGCTTCCGAGGGACATCACTTCCACTTTGTGAATACAGTCGAAAATCCTAATGGCAATAAGGCTTATAACTATAAAGGAGTACAAACTCCTACGGGAAGCGGTTTCTTAACTAACGAAAATATTCATTTAACGGACGAAAAAAATGCGACGATTCAATTTGACTTGATGCGTAAGAGTAAGATAACCATTACCCTGACGCTTAAAAGTATAGACGATGATCCTAAACCGACCGTAGACATCGCTGCCGATCCGTACTATACCGTTCATACAGCTACGGGCGGTAGCGGTGCAGCTGGAATAACCATCAATCCGACATCCGTTGAAGCTCGCTCAGGTGCTAACTCTGCCGCAATTACAGCTACTATCGCTCCGGGTTATACATTTGTTAATTGGACTCCCGATAATTCTAATATCACCATCAATTCACCCAACGACCCAACGACAACGGTGCGGGCTACGGGTGAAGGCACCCTTATTGCAAATGCAACTGCCAATAGTTATACCGTTCATTTTGATGGCAACGGCAATACAGGAGGTTCTATGAGCGATATGCCGGCGCGAACATATGGTGTCGCGTTTAACCTGCCGCCAAATGGCTTTACTAAGACGGGTTATACCTTCGCCGGTTGGGCATTATCTGCAAATGACGAAGTTAGGTATGCGGATGAAGAAGAGGTCTCTAACCTTACTAAGAAAAACAATGGAACGGCTACCCTCTATGCTAAATGGACACAGAACCAGTACACCGTGACGTTGGACAAGCAGACCAGTGCAGAAGGTTATGGAGGAAATGCTGGTTCTGTAACAGATCAGACGGTAACATTTGATGCAACACCGGCTACTGTTACCGGCATTAGGCTTACTGCTAAAAATGGCTGGGCTTTCATGGGATTCTATAGCGCAAAGGACGGAGGAGGAAGACAGTTCATCAATCCTTCCGGCGAATGGGTAGCCAACGCAGGTGATACTATCCGCGATAGTAAATGGGTTCATGACGGCGATGTAACCCTCTACGCGTACTACAAGAAAGCAGAAATTACCGATCTGATCTTTGATGCAGCAGTAGTAGCGCCGAGCGCGTCTGTAGGCGTAACGCCGAAAGTAGATCCTACACCGGAGGGAACGAACTCTATCTGCTGGAAGCTGCTGTACAACAACGGTAACTTATATACCCCGCAACCGAACTTCGAGAATCCAAGAGGGATAGCCAATAAGGTTACTTTCACCGCTCCCAATACCAGCGGAATGTACCTCGTGGCAGCCGTTCTGCGTACGGGTAGCAGCTGCGACGGCGGAACCAAACTCGACTCCGTCACCTACCCATTCCAAGTAGCCGGCGACCACACTGTCACCGTGCAGTATAAGTGCGGCGATGTGACCCTGCAAGGCTCCACCTCTGTCTCGGCTCGTCCGTTAGATTGGTCTACCGAGATCACCCCGGATGATATCTTCGGCTATACTTTTGAAAAATGGGTAGCCGGGGATGGTGTATCCATGACCATTGATGGTGGGGAAACGACTATCAATACCGGCGGCGAGACCTCCGGTAAAGACGGAACGCACGCAGTCCAAATCAAAGCCATTTACGACGGCAAATTGATAGCCCAATACACCAAGAAGAATATTATTTACTTCAAGAACACTTTGGGTTGGAGCGAGGTGTATGTAAACCTTTATCCTCATGCATGGTGGGACAAAGACAAGGGAGCAGGCAACAATACCTTGGCAGATGATAAGAAAAACAAAAAAATGACCCAAATCGGTGAAACCGATATTTGGTATTATGAATATGGTAACACCGCAACAACGGCTTATGTTTCTTTCACGGATAGAAGTCAGAATAACTACGCAGGTTTTGCAGGAACCAGCAGCGTAAACAAGGTACAAGTATCTTATCCTACAAGACCATATGCGACTGAAGACGAAGATGCCAATTATGGTTTCAATGCCGGTACTCCGATGTTCGTTCCGACAGCCGGACAAACTGCCCAGCCATGGAATAAGAGCGGAAATAACGACCTTGCAGAATACTATAACAAAGGTTACTGGCGGAAGTACGATCCTATCCAAGGCGAGACAGGTTACACCCTCAAGGTGTATAACAAGACTTCTGCGGATGGACGAACGGAACTCAAATCCATCAAATTTGTTGAGTCGGATGTTCCAGGTCAGCTCTTCAAGGCCGTAGCGGACTTAGAGGCAGCCGGAGAGTACGGAATCAAGTTTGAGCGTGACAATAGTATGCTTTATACGAACATTTCCGGACACCTTCAGAGCACAGGAGATGTCGTTGTCACCGAGAAGCAAAATGCCAACTATAGAGCTATTTGGATTAAGGCTACCGCAGCAGGCGACTACACCTTTGCCATTACTATCAACGGAGATGGAAAACTCTGCATTCAGGCGGAGTTCCCTGTCGCACCAAATGACTATCGCGTCATTTATACCGACAATGATACCTGGACTACCACCCACACGTTAGAGAGTTGGGTTCACCCGTCACGTATCATTAGTGCCGAGGAAAACGCAGTAGATACTATCTCGTTCTTCGTCAGCAAAGGTCACTCACCAGAGTTCAAGATCCAACAAGTGATATCTATTGACGAAGGCACTGGTGCTATTACCTGGAAGGATGTCACCGATTGGATCTCATGCGACGACGTAGATGCCAGCGGTGTATATAACTTCATCTTCACTCAAGATGGTTCTAAAAACATCAGTTTCACCAAGAAAGAGCCGTACACCGGTAATTTCTATATCCGAACGGATGCAGCCGGTTCAACCAAATGGGATAACTACCGCTCCGATCCGGATCACTTGATGACCTACTCGGAATACTCGAAGGATCATAGCGACTACACCCACTATTTCGTGAAGTTCGTACGCGAGGGTACGAACGTCAAGTTCGTTGTGGCGAACGATTACAGCCCGTGTATCTCGGATACGCTGATTCGGCAGACTTACCGTGGCGGCGATAGTGACCATGTAGATGAAAATGGATTCCTTAACGGCGATCTGCCGGGCGACGGCGTGAACGTCCGCTACATGTGGGATATTCGCAATAATGCCGTTTACCGTGCTTACCTTGCACCGGCTCAATCGGATGGATCGAATTTCCTTGTCCTTCGCGGTACAGACAGCGATAACCTCAAGGACGAGAATGGTAACCCACTTCGAAATGCAAGTAACAGCGGACAAGACGGTTACAACCATAAAGCACCGGATCACTGCATCCAATTTGTAGATAACGAAAACTGGATTTATGAAGCAACCGTACAAGTAGAACCTTCTTCGTACGTGAAGTTGTACGCGTTCTTCCATAGCGATAACTTCTACTACAAAGGCACAGAAGATGATACGTTTGACGATACGCATGCTATCAAACTTGTTGAAGGATCCGGCAATGCGGTAAAAGTACGTGTGATCTATGATTTCAAGACCGACCGACTGGTAGCGGCTTATCTGCCAAGCGGCAACATAGACGAGCAGATGGCAATCAACGCAGATGTCATGTTCATCCGTGAGCACCAAGGCGACATTGACCAGCTGACCTTTAGCGAGAAAGACTCCAAGATGGGTGCAATCACCAATATCGAAACCGCGTATGCCGTTATGCGTTTCAATAAATGGACGCTCAATAACAAAGAGAAGACAGGTTCGCACAACCCGTTGGCTTCGCCGGCATCGATTTACGAGCGGTCGCTGTACTACGTATCCTTCCCGTTCCCCGTGAACCTGAGCGAAGTATTCGGTTTCGGTACCTACGGACAACACTGGATTATCCAGCGTTACCGCGGAGACCTCCGTGCGCAGCAAGGTTTCTGGGCAGAGTCCGCAGGCTTCTGGGAATTCATCTGGAATAGGAATGGCGTGGTCCTGCAGCCAAACGAGGGATATATCCTGACCTTGGAGACCGAGCTTTTGGGCGAAGAGTCGGATGTTTGGGGACCGGATCAACGTTCTAACCAAATCGAGTTGTTCTTCCCGTCCACCGGTCCTCTTGGAAGCATTACCAACGCAAGCGTCACGCAGACCCTGCCGGCACACACGTGTACTATTGATAAGACTAAAGACCAATTTGGCAACCCCACAGGTCTGCTGGACTCCCCCAACCCGAGTACATCGTACAACCGTAAGGTATTTGACAGTCACTGGAATATCATGAGCGTTCCGACCTACGTCAACGTCGATGACCCAAATTTTGTTAACACCACGTGGATTGGCGGCGAAAAAGGCAATGTGGGTCCGAAATTCCTCTATACCTGGAACATGGATGACAACACCCTGACTGCTACTTCGGGAAAAGGCTTTATGTACCACGCGATGCACGCTTATACCGTTCAGTATTACGGGGATGTGACCTGGACAACCAGCGTCACGCCGCCTGTAGCGCCGCAACGCAACACCGAGTACCGCGGCGAATATGAATTCTGCCTCGAGGTACAACAAGACGACCAGATGATCGACCGTACCTATGTGCGCCTCTCGGACGACGAAAACGTCACCACCGGTTTTGAGTTTAGCGAAGACATGACCAAGCAGTTCAACTCGCGCAAGGCGAATATCTTCACCATCGCCGGCAACACGAGTCTGGGAGGAAACAGTCTCCCGCTCTCGACGACTCAGACGACGGTGGTACCGGTAGGCGTGAAGATCAAGACCGCAGGAGATTATACCTTCGCCATCCCGGAGGGCACGGACGGTATCGGCGTCACGCTCGTGGATAACGAGACAGGCGTACGGACGTTGCTCAGCGCGCTGGACTATACCGTCAACCTGACGGCAGGCACGCACGACCAACGCTTCGTCCTGGAGATCTCGCCGATCCAGAATACGCCGACAGGAATAGAGGATCCTACCTCCGACTCCTCCCTGAAGGGAAGAGCGCAAAAACGCATCATCGACGGCGTCCTCTACATCGTTAAGGACGGTAAGATCTTTGACGCCCGCGGCACAAGAGTGGAATAAGGGATGAATGGTTAACGGTTAACGGTGAATGGTGAATGGTGAATGGTGAATGGCGAACGAATTATTACAAAAAATCGGCATACTCTTGCGTATGTCGATTTTTTGTTGTATCTTTGCAGCGAATTTTAAACAAAGGAGGTAATTATGCAGGTTGCGATAAATCCAACATTGTATAGCGACGCACAAGTATTCGCAGAAAGAAGAGGACTGAACATTAATCAAATGATTGATGATTTCCTCGCTAATTTTGTGCAGAGTATTTCCAAGGATGAAGAAAAAGCACAAAAGCGCTCGATAGAAGTATCACCACGGGTAGCCAACCTTCTTTCCGGACACTCATGGGATATACCCGATGAGGATTTGGATGATATCCGTTATAAATATTTAGCAGAGAAGTACAAATGAAACGCCTTTTCTTAGACACCAATATCGTTATTGACTTCCTGCTTGAACGCCAAGAGTGGCTTAATGATGCAGTTGCTATTTTAAGTCTTGCCGATGCAGGAAAAATAGAAGTCTATTGCTCTGCATTAACTTTAGCTACCGCTAGCTTTTTTATGGAAAAAGCAAAGATGCCACAAGATCTGCTTCGTCGGAAATTGAGTGGTTTTTGCGAGATATGCCAGCTGTCTCCGATTGATGAAAACGTAGTCCGTTTATCCCTATCTTCCAAATTTAAGGATTTTGAGGATGCTTTACAATACCATTCCGCCTTGACTGTCAATACAGAAGTCATCATCACTCGAAATGGCAAAGATTTTACTTACTCCACCTTGCCGGTAATGACAGCCGGTGAGTGGCTTGATTGGATGAGAGTTTGAATTTGGGAATTAACGGGTTAACGGTTAACGAATTATTACAAAAAATCGGACCCGAACGGGACAGTGACGTCCGTAATGGTCGCGGGATGGTCGCGGGATGGTCGCGGGAATGGACCGTAAATGAACCGTAAATGAACCAACTTTAGACCCACAAACAGTTAAAAGAGAGCCCTTCGGGGCTTTTTTTGTGGCTTTCGACTTGCAAAAAAAGTTGTCAAAAATTCCCCCGAAAGTACAGTCGCGTCCTGCCGGACATACGCAAAAAATGTATTTTCCGCAAAGGGTTGCACCCTCTGTCGGATGTTCCTATACGTTCTCCGTATGCGAGCATCCAAGCCCGTATAGATTCATCCGACTATAGAATTAATTCTATTTTTTGCTGAAAAATCCATTTTTTTTTGCGTATGTGCAATTTTTGTTGTACCTTTGCGGCGTAATTTGGAGTATTATGCTTTTGAATATATTAAAATCAAAGATTCACCGCGTACAGGTGACTGAGGCAAACCTCGAGTATATCGGTTCTATCACCATTGATGAGGCGCTCATGGAGGAGGCAAACATCTATGCCGGCGAGCGCGTGCAGGTAGTGGACAACAACAATGGCGCGCGGCTGGAGACCTATGTCATCCCCGGCAAACGCGGCTCGGGCTGTATCTGCATCAACGGCGCCGCAGCGCACCTGGTGAATGTAGGCGACACGGTCATCATCATGGCGTACGCGCTTATGACGCCGGAGGAGTCGAAGGGTTTCAAGCCGAGCATCGTGTTTCCCGGAGCGGGAAACAAAATAGTCGACTAGTCGACTAGATTAACTAGATTAACTAGACAAACTAGTAATTATGGCATTTTTTGAGTTACATAGCGAGGCGAAGGCGGTTGGTGCGCGGGCAGGTGTGATCCACACCGACCACGGCGATATACTCACTCCGATATTTATGCCCGTGGGAACCGTCGGAACCGTCAAAGGCGTGCAACGCAAAGAGCTGGAGGACGACATCAAGGCGCAGATCATCCTTGGCAATACCTATCATCTCTTCCTGCGTCCGGGAACGGAGATACTCCATCAGGCAGGCGGACTCCATCGCTTCGAAGGCTGGAACAGGCCGATCCTGACGGACAGCGGCGGTTTTCAGGTGTTCTCACTGACCGACATCCGTAAGATGACAGAGGAAGGCGTGCGGTTCAGCAGTCATATCGACGGCCGTAAGTTGCTCTTCACACCGGAGGGGGTGATGGATATCGAGCGAGAGATAGGTGCCGACATCATGATGGCGTTTGACGAGTGCTGTCCGGGTACGGCGGATAAGAAATACGCCAAGGACTCGATGGATCGCACACATCGCTGGCTGGACCGTTGTATTGCGCGTTTTGACGGCACAGAGGACCTCTACGGCTATAAGCAACATCTCTTCCCGATCGTGCAGGGTTGCACATACACGGACTTGCGGCAAGAGGCCTGCAAACGGCTGCGCGACTTAGACCGCGACGGATATGCCATAGGCGGCTTGGCGGTAGGGGAACCAACGGAAGTAATGTACGACATGATTGAGGTATGCAATGACATCCTGCCGCAGGACAAACCCCGCTACCTCATGGGCGTCGGAACACCCTGGAATATCCTCGAGGCCATCGAGCGAGGCGTAGATATGTTCGACTGCGTCATGCCTACCCGCAACGGCCGCAACGGCATGATCTTCACGTGGAACGGCGTGATGAACCTGCGTAACAAGAAATGGGAGGACGACTTCACGGAGTTGGATCCATGCGGCACCTCGTACGTCGATCACGCATACACGCGGGCTTATGCGAGACATCTGATACACGCGCAGGAGATGTTGGGACTAGAGATACTGTCGATTCATAACTTAGCGTTCTATCTCGATCTCGTGACGCAGGCGAGGGAGCATATACTGGCAGGCGATTTCAGCAGTTGGAAAGCCGGCGTGATGCCGAGGATAACGGCGAGGATGTAACAACCCCACCCCGACCCTCCCCTCAAGGGAGGGAGGGGGGGACGGCAGGGAATAAGATGAAGCGGTTAGATTGGTATATCATAAAGAAATTTCTCGGGACGTTCTTTTTTTCGATCGTGCTGATTTTGTCCATCGCTATCGTCTTTGACCTGACAGAGAAGATGGACGACTTCTTTGAGAACCAAGTGCCACTCCGGGAGATCATCCTCGACTACTACATCCCCTTCATCCCCTACTACATGAATATGTTCAGCTCGCTGTTCATCTTCATCTCCGTTATTTTCTTTACCAGTAAATTAGCCGGGAACTCCGAGATCATCGCCATGCAGGCCGCCGGAATGAGTTATCACCGCCTGATGCTACCCTATTTCCTCTCCGCCTTCGTGCTTTTTGTGCTGAGTGTGATATTAGGCGGCTGGGTGATCCCGAAGAGCAGCGAGCGGATGCTGCATTTCACGGACCAGTACTTGGAGCATTTCACGACCGAGAACGCGCGGAATATCCAAATGGAAGTGGAGCCGGGCACGATATTACATATCGAGTCCTTCCAGCGCCGCGCAGGAATCGGCTATCGTTGTTCGATCGAGAAATTCGAAGATAAGACGCTCGTGATGCGTATCACTGCCGACCGTATCTACTACGACAGCCTGGAGAACTGGCACCTCGACACGTACACCCAGCGCGAGTTCAGGGGCATGCGCGAGACGCTGGAACGCGGGGCAAGAAAAGACATCACGCTGCCCATCATTCCGGATGAGCTGTTCATCACGGCGCAGCAGGCAAAGCAGATGACAACACCCGAGTTACGGCATTACATCGCTCGCCAACAGCAGCGCGGTAGCAGTAACGTGAAGGCCTTCGAGGTAGAGTATCATAAACGCTGGGCTTCGGCCGTAGGAGCGTTTATCATGACACTGCTGGGCGTAACGATGTCCAGCCGACGGATGCGACGCGGTATGGGAAAAAACTTAGGTATAGGCATCATCCTGACGGCTGCGTATATCCTCTTCTCGACCGTGAGCACGACCTTCAGCGTGAACAACGTGATGAGTCCGTTTATGGCGGCTTGGCTGCCGAACTTCGTCTTCCTGGCTATTTCTATACCGCTGTATCGGCAAGCCAGCAAATAAAAAAAGAAGAGCACTAATGTGCCCTTCTCCAAGATTTTTCTGTACCCTAAATAAAAAAAACTTCTTAACGCAACTCAATTCTGCGAGTCAGCGTTTCTCCGTTAACTTTTGCATAAAGCCTGTATGTGCCAGGCTCGAGTTCAAATTCAGCGAAGTTACCTTGTTCTTCCTGGAGCAATCTGCCCTGTTTGGAATAGATCTTTGCCTCCTCTAACTGGGTGGACGTTACCACCAGTGTATTTTCGCGGAAGCGTACTGTTAAATCTTCATTGTTCTTTGCAGCGTTTGCAAACGTGTACCCTGCCATCAGGCAGCAAAATGTCATTAGATAACTAACCTCATACAAATACTTTTTCATAGTTAGTTTCCTTTCCATAATTAAGACTAATACCGTTTTTCGTTCGCGCCAATGCGTGGGCATCCCGCGTGTTTTCGCGTACCTTGAGAGCAGGCGTCATCGAAAAACGGTGCAAAATTACTGCCTTTTGAGGAATCTGCCAAATATTTGCACAAAAAAGTGTTAGAATTCTACAAATTGTTAATTTCAGTTGACAAAATATTATTTTTTATACGGATTTTACGACAAAATGTCAAAATGTTCGGTTTTTCTTAACAGGCGTACTCTTAATCCCAAAAAACGGTTCAAAATAAGAAATTTTGTGATTTTAGGGGCAAAAATTTGCGTATATCGAAAAAAAGCAGTACTTTTGTCGGCTAAATTGCATGAGTGTGCGCATATGCGTACACGACATCATAATATACAAGCCTATGCAAAATATTAGAAATATAGCCATTATTGCGCACGTCGACCACGGTAAAACAACACTGGTCGATAAGATGCTTTACACGGCTCATGTAGTGAGTCAACAGCGGTCGGAATTTAACGATCAGCCGAAAGAGTTGATTTTGGATAACAACGACCTGGAGCGCGAACGCGGTATTACGATTCTCGCCAAGAACGTGGCGATCGAATACAAAGGTACAAAGATTAACATCATTGACACTCCGGGGCACGCGGACTTCGGCGGCGAAGTGGAGCGCGTGCTGAACATGGCGGACGGCGTGCTGCTGCTGGTAGATGCCTTCGAAGGCGCTATGCCGCAGACTCGATTTGTGCTGCAGAAAGCCTTGGAGATCGGTCTGAAGCCTATCGTAGTAATCAACAAAGTGGATAAACTGAACTGCCGCCCGGACGAGGTGCAGGAAGAGGTTTTCGACCTCATGTGCAACCTCAATGCGACGGATGACCAGTTGGATTTCCAGACGCTGTACGGTAGTGCCAAACAAGGCTGGATGAGTACCGACTGGCGTAAGCCGAAGACGGATCTCACCGACCTGATGGACGCGATCATCGAGTACATCCCGGCGCCGGAGGAGAATCCGGGTACGCCGCAGATGTTGATTACAAGTCTGGACTACAACAGTTATGTAGGCCGTATCGCGATCGGTCGTCTGCATCGCGGTGAGTTGAAAGACGGACAGACCGTAACGCTGGCGAAGAAAGACGGCTCAATGGTGAAGACCAAGATCAAAGAGCTGCATACATTCTCCGGCATGGGACACGTGAAGACCGACCTTGTGAAGAACGGCGATATCTGTGCGCTCATCGGTATTGACGGATTTGAGATCGGCGACACGATTTGCGATGCCGAGAACCCGGAACCACTCAAACCGATTGCGATAGACGAGCCGACGATGAGTATGACTTTCTGCATCAACGACAGTCCGTTCTTCGGTCAAGACGGTAAGTTTGTGACCAGCCGTCACATCCAGGATCGTCTCAACAAAGAGCTGGAGAAGAACCTGGCGCTGCGCGTAGAGAAAGGCGCTGAGGAGAGCAGTTGGCGTGTGTTCGGCCGCGGCGTGCTGCATCTGAGTGTGCTGATCGAGACCATGCGTCGCGAGGGATACGAGCTGCAAGTAGGTCAGCCGCAAGTGATCATCAAAGAGATCGACGGCGTGAAATGCGAGCCGGTAGAAAGCCTGACGGTGAATACGCCGGAGGAGTGCAGCGGTAAGATCATCGAGTTCGTCAGCACCCACAAAGGCGAGATGACGAAGATGGAGAT